>Ga0082212_10000517_pt1 | contig 55675 bp, 48 predicted proteins | sample TergutNt197P3_FD_71548 | JGI IMG/M metagenome (GOLD analysis project Ga0082212, IMG submission 71548) | Neocapritermes taracua P3 segment gut microbial communities from Petit-Saut dam, French Guiana - Nt197 P3 | ecosystem: Host-associated > Arthropoda: Insects > Digestive system > Gut ...
CTCGACGAACGGGTAGACGGCCACCGCGGCGAACCACGCGCCGACGACCGCCAGCGGGACGAGGACCGCGAACGTGACGGTGTAGCCGGACCACACGGTCTCCCAGCCTGAGGGCACAAGCCGCAGCGCACCGTCGAGGAACCCCGTGTACCAGTCGGGCTGGCTGCCCGCCCCGGCGTCGCCCGGGTCGGCGGGCCCGTACGCCCACACGGGGGTGATCGTGGCCACGGCGCCGAGCAGCACCAGGACGGCGCTGGTCATCGCCGCCATGCCGACCGCCAGAAGCGTGGCGTCCGGCCAGAGCCGCACCCCGAGCGAGCCCCGGACGGCGTCGCTCGCGGGGACGGCCTGCCCGTGGCGCCGCGCCAGCACGGCACGGACCGCGATGAGCGCCACGATCAGTGCGGGAACCACGTACACGTGGATGGGGTAGAGGTGCTCGATGATGTGCCCCGGGAAGCCGCCCCCGAAGATCAGGCTCGAGAGCCGGGTACCGACGAACGGGATCGCCAGGACCACGCCCTGGGTGATCTGCAGTCCGGTGCCCGAGAGCATGTCGTCCGGCAGCGCATACCCGCTCCACCCGCCCGCCAGCACGACGGCGAAGAGGGCCACGAGCAGCACCCAGCTGCCGCGCCGCGGCCGCCGGAACCAGCCGCTGAAGAACTTCGTGAGCAGCTGCACCACCATCGCCGCGGGCAGCACGAGCGCGGCCCAGTGGTGGGTCTGGCGCACGAGCATCCCGCCGGCGGTCTCGAGCGAGAGGGTGACCACGGAGTCGTAGGCCTGCGAGACGCGCGCCCCGGCGAGCGGCGCGTAGACGCCGTCGTACGTCGTGAGCGCACCGGACGGGCGGTAGGCGACGGCCAGCAGGATGCCGGTCACCGTCAGGAGGACGAGGCACGTGGCGATGACCACGCCGACCAGGCTCGACCACGTCAGGTAGACGCGCCGCCGGGCGAGCGCGGCGAGGACGCCGCGCCGCGCCAGCCCGCGGTCAGCGAGCATCGCCCGCTCCGACCGGCTCGTGGTTGCGGTTCATGACGGCGGCCGCGTCGGGGCCGGAGACGGCCCGTGGGGGCAGGACGACGTCGGGGTCGCCGCCCGCCTGGATGGCCTGGCGGGGGCGCTCGATGGAGGGCAGCGGCACGATGTCGCGGCCGAAGAGCGCCGCCGACAGCCACACCGCCAGCACCTGGACCTTGCGCTGCCAGGTCGGCACGGCGAGCACGTGGTAGCCGCGGTGCATCAGCCAGCCCAGCCGGCCGCGCACCACGATCCCGTGCCCGCGCCCGAACGGGTACTGGAAGATGCCGTGGCCGAGGCCGAGCGTGGCGACGACCCCGAGGCTGTGGTGGATGTACGGCCGCGGCTCGCGCCCGCGCAGCGACGCGAGGAGGTTCTTGGCCAGGCGCTGGCCCTGACGCACCGCGTGCTGCGCGTTGGGCACCGTCATGGCGCCCGGCACGCGTACGGCGAGGTCGGGCACCGCGGCGTCGTCTCCGGCCGCCCAGGCGTCGGGCACGATCTGGCCGACGGCGTCGACGACGCGCAGGTCGGCGCGCACGCGGACGCGCCCGCGCTCGTCGACCGGCAGGTCGGTGTGCCGCGCGACGACGGGGTTCGCGCCGTTGCCGGCCGCCCAGACGAGCAGGCCGGTGTCGAGCACCTCGCCGGTCGACAGGACGACACGGCCGTCCGTGGCCGAGACGACCTGGGTGTTCAGGTGCACGGTGCCGCCACGCTTCTCCAGGTCGCGCACCACCCAGCGGCCCTGGTCCTCCGTCACCTCGGGCAGGATGCGGCCGCTCGCCTCGACGAGGTGGAACGACGGGTCCGCGACCGAGAGCTCGGGGTACGGGCGCAGCAGGCTCGTGGCCAGCTGCAGCAGCTCGCCGAACAGCTCGACGCCGGTGAACCCGCCGCCGACCACGGTGATGGTCAGCGCCGCGCTCCGCTCAGGGCCGGCAGGCAGCTGTGCGGCCTTGTCGAACGCGACCAGCAGGCGGTCGCGGACGGCGACGGCCTCCTCGACCGTCTTCATCCCGAAGGCCTGGTCCGTCAGGCCGGGGATGGGGAACGTGCGGGTGACCGCCCCGGCCGTCACCACGAGGATGTCGTAGTCGACCCGGTGCGTGCGCCCGTCGAGGGTCCGCACGAGCACACGCTTGTGCGCGTGGTCGACGGAGGTCGCGAACGCGGCGACGACCCGGGTGGTGTGCAGGTGCGCGCGGAGCGAGACGATCGCGTGCCGCGCCTCCACCGACCCTGCCGCGACTTCCGGCAGGAACGGCTGATAGGTCATGTACCCGCGGGGGTCGACGAGCGTGACCTCGGCCTCGCCGCGGCGCAGGTGCTTCTCCAGCTTCCAGGCGGTGTAGAAACCGGCGTACCCGCCGCCGACGATGAGGATCTTCCGCATGATTCCCTCCTGATGTTCTCGCTATGGAGACAACCCAGGAGGGCGGGATGTGACGTGGCGTGCGTTACGTCGCGCGGGTGGCGCCGGGCTCCGACTGCTCCGTCTGGTTGACGGAACGGATGCAAGCCTGCCCGGCGCCTCGTCGGCGGGAACCCCCACGCTAGCCAGCGGCGGCGCCGCGTGCCCCCCTTCGAGCTGCCCGTGATCACAGCTCCGCGCCGTTCCATAGAGAGAGCTTCGCGGGGTTGACCATCAGCCGCAGCGCGGTCACCCGGCCGTCGTGCACGTCCAGCGTGACGACGCCGACGATCCGGCCCTCCTCCCAGAGCGCGAAGCCGAGCCCGTCGGTGGTCTCCTGCGCGGCCAGCTCGACGCCAGGCCACTTGCCGATCGAGCCCAGCAGGAACCGCGCGACCCGGTCCGCGCCGACCACCTGGTTGCGGGCCGCGCCCCGGCGGCCGCCGCCGTCGGACGTGAGCACGACGTCGGGGTCCAGCGCGCGGATCAGCTCCTGCACGTCGCCGCCCTGCGCCGCCGCGGCGAAGGCGCGCACGACGGCGTCGTGCTCCGCGCGCGGCGCGCGGCGCGTTCGGCTGTCCTCGACCTTGCGCCGGGCCGAGACGGCGAGCTGGCGGCACGCCGCCGGGGTGCGCCCGACGGTCTCCGCGACCTCCGCGAACGGCATCGCGAACACGTCGTGCAGCACGAACACCACGCGCTCGGCGGGCGTCATCGACTCGAGCACCAGCAGCAGCGCCGAGCTCACGGAGTCGTCGAGCGTGACCCGGTCGGCGGGGTCGACCTCGGGCTCGGTGAACGCCTGCGTGGGCACAGGCTCGGGCAGCCACGGCCCGACGTAGAGCTCGCGCCGGGCGCGCGCCGAGCCGAGCATGTCGAGGCACACGCGGCTCGCCACCCGGGTGAGCCACGCGGCGGGCACCTCGATGGCGTCGCGCTCCTGTGGGCTCATCCGGTACCAGCGGGCGTAGGTCTCCTGCACGGCGTCCTCGGCCTCGGCGATGGTGCCGAGCATCCGGAACGCCAGGGACACCAGGTGCCGGCGCTCGCCGAGCACCTCGGCGTCGACGGCGGGATCGTCGGCTGTCGTTCGATCGTCCATGTCAGTCTTGACCGGGCAGCGGCCCGAAACGTGATGCGGACCACCTCACATCGACGGCGGCCACGTCGTCGGACGGGGCATGAACACACTATGGCGCAGGGTCGCTCTGGCGCTTCTGGCCCTCGCAGGGCTCTTCGTGGGCGTCTGGGCCGCGGCGGCGCCGCGCTCCTTCTACGACAGCTTCCCGTCCCTCGGGTACCACTGGATCGACCTGCTGCCGCCCTTCAACGAGCACCTCGTCTTCGACGTCGGCACGCTCCAGCTGGGCCTGGCGGCCGGGAGCCTGGCGGCGATCGTCAGCCGCCGCGCCCTGCTGGGCCGGCTGAGCGGGCTGACGTGGTTCGTCTTCGCCCTGCCGCACTTCGCCTTCCACCTGGCCCGCCTGGGTCCCACCATGTCCGACTCGATCGGCCAGGCGGTGTCGACCGGGCTCCCCGTGGTGCTCGGCCTGCTGCTGATCCTGCCCGCCCGCGTGCGGGTCGAGGCGGACACACCTCTCGAGATCAAGGAGATCGCACGATGAAGATCGCTGTCGCCGGGGGTACCGGCGCCGTCGGACGCCACGTCGTGGAGGCCGCACAGGCCGCCGGGCACGAGCCCCTCGTCCTGACCCGCTCGACGGGCGTCGACATCACCACCGGCGCAGGGCTCGCGGACGCGCTGCGCGGCGCGGACGCCGTCATCGACGTCGCCAACACGACGACGATGTCCGCCAAGGCGTCGACCCGCTTCTTCGAGGCGGCCACGGGCCACCTGCTCGCGGCCGAGCGGGAGGCCGGCGTCGGGCACCACGTGACGCTCTCGATCATCGGCGCCGTCGATGCTCCGGAGAGCTACTACGCGGGCAAAGCCGCCCAGGAGCGGCTGGTCATGACCCGTCCCGACGGGTGGTCGGTGCTGCGCGCGAGCCAGTTCCACGAGTTCGTGCCGCAGATCCTGTCCACCACCCGCATCGGGCCGCTGCAGCTCGCGCCCAAGATCCGGATGCAGCCGGTGAGCGCGGCCGAGGTCGCGGCCGAGCTCGTCGCCATCGCCGAGGCCGGGCCGAGCGGCCTCGTGGCCGACCTCGCCGGACCGCGCGAGGAGGACTTCGCCGACCTGTCCCGCCGCTACCTCGCGGCCGTCAAGACGCCGCGCCGCGTGCTGTCGGTCCCGTTCCCCGGCGCGTACGGGCGTGCTCTGCGCAACGGGACCCTGCTGCCGCGCCAGGGCGCCAGGCTCGGCCGCCAGACGTTCACCGAGTGGCTGGCGGCGACCACCCGGGTCGTCTGACCGGTCGCTCCGGTGGTTGAGCCTGTCGAGAGCGCTGAGGTGTCTCGACAGGCTCAACCACCTGGGTTGGGGGGGTGGTTTCGACAGGCTCGTACGACGTCGTCATGCTCCCGATGGGCTCCGAGGCGGACAAGGCGGCGCTGCTCCAGGACCTCGAACCCGTTCTTCACGACGCCGCGCTTCGACGGCACCCCCTCCGTGTTCGTGCGCGAGTGCCGGCTGGACGCTCGAGCGTCCCGAAGGTCCGCCGCACATTGCCTGCCATGAGTGGGTTCCTCTCCACCCACCCAGGTACGCCGCCGCGCCCGACGTTCCCCAGCGGGGCAACGGCTCAGCCATGCATGTCGCCAATCCGCGTCGTGACCTGCACGAAGGACCGCGAACTCGTGGGGCACCAGCGGGGTTTCGGATGGCCCCGCAGGACCATTCCTGTCCACTCGTGTACCTGACGCCCAAGAGCGTCATCCCAGGTCAGGCCGCGCTCCCGCTGGCCACGGGCCCACGGCCTGACCCCTGGAACTCTCAGACGTTGAACCATGCATGTGTGCCCTGAGCTGCTGGGTCACTCCCATCGGAAGGCGAATGGGGCACCAGCGGGGTTCCAGGCGCACTGAACTCGCAGCCGCCGGCGAACCGACGGGTCGAGGCAACCGTCCCCAGGCGGGATGTCGCCGTCTGCGGAGGTCTCCGCGCAACCCAGGATACGGCGCGCAAAGCCCACGGCCGCGAGGCGTCACGGCGACAGGAAGTGGGCTCGAAGCGAGATTCGCAACTCGCTCGCCTCCCGGACGAGGCGACGCTAGCGCCTCCAAGCCCGCGACTCAGACGTCTAGCTCCACCAACAGGTCCGTCGCGAACCCGTCGCCAATGTGGTCCGGCGTTCCGACCAGCGCCACGCGGTCGAGGTAGATGTTCCGGTGCTCGCAGCTCGTCTCCGGCAGAAGGAGACACGCATGGCAGGCGGCGAGGTTCAAGCCGTCGGCGCCCGAAGGCCCGGACTCCGAGCACACCGGATCGTTCGAGCACCAACCCGCGCGGCTCACCGCCGACTGCAGTGCGTGAGCGAACCGCGCCTCGTCAGCGAGAGCGGCGAGGCCGCCAAGACTCCCGGCGGCATCGGACGAGGCGGTGTACACGAGGACACCAGTCTGGTCGCCGTCCGCGTAGATCCGCTCGCGCAGCGATCCCACGGGATAGCCGGCGTCGAGGCTGAGCTCCTTCAGAACTGCGTGCGCCAGCGAGTGGATCGCGATGAAGCGCGCGCTCGGCGCTTCTGGGCTGACAGCGCCGGACTCGGCAGCCCGCCGGTCGAGCGAGTCGGCGAGGCGCTTCTGGCGGTCGACAGCGAACGCAGACCTCTCCCAGTCGGAGACGAGCGCGTCGTCGAGGCGGACGAAGACGCCCTCACCAAGCACCTCCGTGGCGGGGAGCCAATCCCTCGGAGCTGCGCTGAGCCGCGCCACGCGCGGGGTCGTCGTGTCCGTGGGCATCGGCGTCACCCGTGAGAACCCGGTGAGCGCACGCACCTCCCGAAGCCGGGTCACCTTGGAGACCTGAGCGACGAGTCCTCGCAGCTCGACGGCGACGTCGACCTCCACGCACTGGAACGTGTCGCGCGATCCGGCGTCGTTGCCGTCGATCAGCGCCCGGTACTCCTCGGCCCGAAGTTCAGCCTCGGTCGGGACGTGGTTCGGGTCGAGACCCCTGCGCTGGCGCACCTGTGCAAGGACGCCTTCGACGGTAAGGCCCGGCGCCCGCTGCTTGTCGACGACACCGGCGATGGCGCCGTCGTCCAGGTGCTCGAGGATGTGCCAGTTCCGGGTCACGTACTGCGCGGCGGGGCTGGACCACGGCGGGATGGAGATGCTGGACCGCACGGCCGCGAACCAGACGTTCGACGAACCACGCTGGAGCACCCGCAGCGGCTTCTCGCACGAGGGTTCGTTCTCGACCCCGAGCAGCCAGGGTCGCCGACCAGCGCAGGACTTGATCTTCTGCAGCGCGCCGGCCGAGAACGATCCGTCGAGGTCATGAGCGGGAACGCCGCACGAGCAAGAGACAACGATGTCGGCGAGGGACGACGACGCGCCGCGGGTCGTCAGCTTGAGCTTGTGGTTGTCGCCGACGACCTCGTGGCCCCGATGGACCCACTGGAAGTACGGGAAGTCCTCGATGTGGCCGTTCTCGCAGCAGGCCACGAACCGCGATGGCGTCAGGTCCGTGACACAGTCCGGGCACTGCGTCTTCCGTGCATCGAACCGCCAGAAGTGGTCGAGCCGTCGGCACGACGGGCAGTAGTGGTACTCGGGGAAACGCACCGCGGGAACGTCTCCCCTGTTGCTCCCCGTCGATGGTGCACGGAACGTGCGGACCCGAAGGGATCGAGCGAGTCGCGGCTCCTCCACCTCGGCGCACCACCGCTCGTCCCAGTCGTCGGTCCCGCAGATCATGAAGCTCTGATCCCCGGCGGGGAACAACGAGCCCACGCCGTAAGTGGTGACGAGTTGGCTCTGGCGCGCCTTCGGCTTGTCAATCGTCGCCATCGCTGGCACCTGCTCTCGTCCTCGTCGGTCGGATGATCCTGAGCGTGCTCTCCCTGTCGACGTTCCTCAGCGAGGTCAGCGTCGGCCAAGGGGTGTCGGAGGGAGGGAATGACTCTGCGAGCAGCGTGCCCGCACCACCCCCGGGCGGACTGCCCGCCGGCACCATGAGCGCCTTGTCGCCTGCGCCGTGCCAGCTGGCGTATTTCGCCAGCACGCCCGCATCCCACGCAGTCGCCCACGACTCGGCGAGCTCCGCCAGCGCGTCCTCGACGGAGTCGGCGGTCTCTGCGTCGGCAACCTCGGCCGCGCGTTCGGCGACGATGCGGGCGATACCGTCGAAGGCGTCGGAGTCGACAGGCACCCCAACGGAACCGTCCGCGGCCGCACCGGACGTCGTGTGCCTGGCGAGGATCGTCAGCAGTCCGTGGAGGCCGCGGTCGAGTGCTCGCGGCGCGAAGGGCGTCGCCCCCGTCGCCTCGACCTGCTTGTAGAGCGCCCGGTGGTAGGACGTGAACGACTCGAAGTGCGACAGGTCGCGCGACCGCGACGCGTTGAACAGGGTAAAGACAAGCCCCGGAAAGCGGCGACCAACGCGGCTCGTCGCCTGGATGTACTCCGACGTCGTCTGCGGCTGACCCATCACCACCATGAGACCGAGACGGTCGACGTCGACACCGACGGAGATCATGTTCGTGGCGAGCACGACATCCGGCGTATCGGGGTTCGGCAGTGAGGTCTGCAGGCGTTCGAGCTGCTCCGGGATCTCGCTCGACCGCTTGCGCGACGTGAGTTCGGCAGGATCTCGGATCTCGCGAACGGTGGAGCCGAGTCGACCGGCGACGACCTTGACCCTGTCGCGGACGTCGTCGCTGGTCTGGATGTAGGCGGCGCCCAGGACTCGAAGGCTGTTGAAGTAGCCCAGCAGCGTCCAGTACGCGTCCTTCACGGTCTCGTCGGCGTCGAGGTCGTGCGCGCCCTGGAGCACGGCGGCGTAGGTTCGCACGAGGAGTGTCGCGTGGCTCGTGCTCGGTGCCATCAACCCGACGTATCGTCGTGTCCCCTTCTCCGCCGGCGTCGCGTCGACGGCGAAGAACGAGTCGCTCGCGTCGAGCCCCGGCGGCGGGAACTGCTGTGATGTCCGGTTGAACACCGCCGAGACCTGGTGGGCGGCTCGACGGATCGTCGCGGTGGAGGCCACGAGCTTGGGGCGGGCGTGCGTGTCGGGATCCGTCGCCAGGAAGTCGATCGCCGTCTCGTACAGGCCGACGAGCGTTCCGAGCGGTCCGGAGATGAGGTGCAATTCGTCCTGGACGATGAGGTCCGGCGTCGCGTCAGTGCCGGTTGTGCCACCTCGTCCGAACAGGAGGCCGCTCTTCTCGTTCCAGGCGAGCATCGCGAACTTGTCGACCGTGCCGATGATCAGCGACGGGCGCTGGTCGTAGACGTCCTCGTCGACGAGGCACACCGGGAGGCCGTCACCGCCGTGGAACCGGCACTCGAGGTCCGGGCACCGGACATACATCCGCGGCATGTGACGGTCGGCCTTGTACGCCTGGTGATCGAGCTTGGCGCCGCACCACGGGCAACGCAGGAGCTGAACGGGGTTACCCGAGTCGCCCGGGTCCTCGTGGTTCGAGAGCTTCCGCAGCGCCTTCGCGGCGTCGTCGACCTTGTTCGGCGTGGCACCCTGACCTACCCAGAGCCCGATGGTGAAGGGCGCCTTGTCGCGGAGGTCCGGGTCGGTCGACCGGAGATCCTCCAGGGCGCAGATCAGGCCGGTCGCGCGCTCGAACTGCTGGAGGGTGAGAAGGCGCAGCGTGTAGCGCATGATCACGCCGACGCCGCCCCCGCGGCCGTCGTCGCCGGCGCCCCGAAGCCTGCGGTGGACCAGGGTGAAGGCTATGAGTCCGAGGTAGGCCTCGGTCTTGCCGCCACCCGTCGGGAACCACAGGAGGTCGGCGACATCGCGGTCTTCGCAGGCCGGATCCGCCAGCCCTTCGAGATTCAGGAGGATGAATGCGAGCTGGAACGGCCGCCACGAACCGACGACCGCGGTGGTCTTGTTGCGCACGTACTCCTGCTTGCTGCGCTGCTGCTGCATGACGGAGTTCATCGCCTGGAACGACTTGCGCGCCACTGCATCGCGTTCGAGAAGGGCTATGCCGCCGCGCATCCGGACGACGGCGCGCTGGGCGTCGTCGCAGTGCTTCTCGGCGGTCTCGCGATGGTGGGCTGGCAGACCCTCGTCACGGGTCCTGGCGCGCTGGTCCGAGATCCATTTCTCGTAGGCGTCGACGAGTGCGCTCAGCGGCGCGGTCAGCGTCGGGATATCGCCCGCGCCGGCCAGTCCGGGCATCTCCAGGCCCGGCACGTCGATGCGATCCGCTTTGGCCAACGGAAGGTCGTGCTGAGGGAAGAACGTCGTGCGGAGTTCGTCGACATGCTCCTGCTCGTCCCACGTCACGGCGACGCCGTGGCCGACGGCGAGGTGTCGCTCACGGCGGTAGAGCAACTCACCACCGCGCTCGTCAGAGTCGAGATGGGCCAACACGCGGTCAGGGCGTCGGTCCTTGAACTCGCCGTCGACGGCCCGGACGCGAAGCTCGGGACGGAACCAGCACAGGTGGTCGACGCGCCCCTTCTCCGGACGGCGCCAACTGTTGACGAGAACGAGGGTCACGTTGACGACGCCATCGCGGGCAGGCCTCACGACGGTCCGCAACTGGAGCCCGTCGACGACCGTCTGCGCGGGGCGCACGCCGGGCGTCACGTCGATCGTGATCTCGGTGGGTCCCACGGTGAGCCGTCGCCACTGGCCGATCCTCTTCGTCAGGGCTCGGGTCTCAGGGCGCTCCGCTCCCTCCCCTGCGCCGGCGGAGGTGTCGGGCTCGTACCGGTCGGTAGAGACCTCGACGGTGATCGTGGTCGTACCAGAGGACAGGCCGAAGGTGAGGCCGATCGTGGATGGGTAGCGCAGGTGGGCGAACGAGACGCCGGGGTCGTAGTCGGCGTCGGGGGCGGCACCCGCCTCGACCTCGGGCGTCTCGTTCGGGTCCTCGACCGACGACCCGGCGCCGACACTCGACTGGGGATGGAGGATGCCGACGATAAAGCGCTCCAGCGGCTCCTCGCCGAGGACGTCGTCGTCGGGCCCGCCGTAGAGGTCGGCGCGGACGGCGTCGACCATATGCTCCCGCGCCAAGTACCACGGTGCGAGGTCAGTCATCGCGGTCACCGCTCCAATCGAAACGCAACATGCCCGAGCACACGGGCGACAACCAGAGGCCATGTCTACCGACGGCGCCGCGCTGGGTTTCGCCCGAGACCGTGGCGATACTCTCGACGCGGGCGCCGGTGATGCGAGGCCAGGGCACCTTTGCGCGGTCCCGCGGTCCGAGCCACCGCGCAAACCCCTCGCCGAACTCGAGCGACGAACGTCCGACCACGTACCCGTCGTGGAGTAAGTTCCAGAACGGCAAAGCCAGGGTCGACCTCGTCAGGTCGAGCTCGAAGCGCAAAGGGTCTCCAGGACGCACGTCCTGAGCGATGTGGATCTGCGTCGCCACCTTGTCCACGCCGGGTGGTTCAGCGCGGTCGAGGTCGTCGACCTTGAACTGATAGCCGAGCTTCGTTCCAGGCTTCCATCCGGACAGATACCAGCGGCCGGACCTCCCGGCGGACGCGCGCAGCCTCCGGTCGTCCGGACCGTCGCCGCGGACGATCACGTCCCGTGCGCGTGAGAGTGCCACGAACATCGCGCGGACGGACTCGGCATCGTCCGGACCATCGACGTCCAGCCAGGGCTTGTCAGGGAAATCGAGGCGGACGACGTTGTCGAACTCCAGGCCCTTGGCCCGGTGGACCGTCGATACGACGAACCGGGCATTCATCGGCTCGATGAGGTCGGGGACGAGCGGTCTGGGGCGGCGCAAGCCACGGGCCAGCACGGGAAGGTTGACTTCACGACCCGCGCCACCGGTGACCGAGCGCAGAGCCCGCCAGATCGACGCTGGATCGAGATCGGGTGCCACCTCGCAGGCTCGCTTGTCGACCTCATCCCGAGTGATGCCCGTCATGGGGTGGTCGGCGAGAATGCGCGCGATCCACTGGGCCAGCACGCGCTGATGTGCGCTGCGCCGAACCTCGACGGCGTCACCCGTAGCCGCAATCGCCTCAGCGGTGAGCAACGCCTGGCCGTTGTTCGGCGTCAGGAACACGGTGTTCCCGCTCCACCGACGTGCATGCTCGACGGCGGAGGCGATGTCTCCGACGGGCACGAGCCCGGCGTAGAAGTCGTCGAGCGATGAGTTCCCATCACCTCGAAGGGCGGCCTCCCGCATGGCGACGACCTTGCGAGCGTCACGGGACCTGGCGCGGTACTGACCTGTGAGTTCCTTGACGGAGACCCCGGCCATGCGCCTCACGGTCGCCAGCAGTTCGAGCGAGGTCGTGGCGGACAGGGGAGAGTTCTCCGGCCGCAACTGCCAGTCGTAGATGCCCTGCGCGGGGTCGCCGAGCAGGCTGAAGCCGGCATCGTCCGGGAGCGCTGCGAGGATCTGCAGGAGGAAGTCCGCCCGAACCCCCACGACATCCTGGATCTCGTCGACGACGAGGTGCTCGAGACCGTCGAGCCGATCCCACGGTTCGCCTGCGAGCAGAGTCGTCGCCAACCTGATCCGCCGATCGAAGCCGAGTCCCGCGACATCCTCATCGGAGAGGTCACGGATGATCTCGCCGGCGAGCGAGTCCATCGTCTGGACCGTCACCGGCGCGCCACCACTCGCACGAAGGCGTGCGTCAGCGGCGTGCACGGCGGCGTTCGAGAACGAGAGCACGAGAATGCCGTCGGTCGGGTCGACGCCCTCCTCGTCGACCAGGTGGGCCACGAGGTTGGATACGACCTGCGTCTTGCCGGAACCCGGTCCGGCGATGACGAGCTGCCGGGTGTCCGGCTCGACCTCGACGGCGTCCAACTGGCTGGGATCGAGCTGCACGTCCGTCATCGGCGGTTCCAGAGGTACTCGAACTCGTTGAACGCGAGCAGCTCCCCATACTTCTGGAAGTTATCCCGAACGTTGATGATCAGGACCTCCTCCGAGCCGCCGTTCTTCGGCCCGCGCAGACCGCGGCCGATCATCTGCTGGTAGACGTTCGGACTGAACGTCGGTCGGGCGACGAACACGGCCTGCACCTTCGGGGCGTCGAAGCCCTGCGTGAGCACGTTGTAGTTGGTCAGGACGCGGATCCGTCCCGCCTTGAACTCCTCGACGTAGTGGCGGCGGGCCGCTGGCTCGGTGTCGGCGGAGATCGACACGGCCGGGATCCCACGGTGCGAGAGCAGGGCCGCGATAACGCGCGAGTTCTCTACCGACGGCGCGAAAGTCAGGATCGTCCAGTCGCCGGGCAGGTCCGCGATCGCGTCGACGATGCGCTCCGTACGAGCCAGGTCCGCACCCAGGCGAGTGTTCACTGCCGAGGGCAGGCGTCGCATCTTCTCGATCTCCGCCAGATCGACGTCGGTGAGCTCGACGTCCGTGCCGTCGATGACCTGGTGCCTGACCTGCGCGAGCACGCCCATGTCCTGCAGCTCCCCATAGGGGTCATCGGCATTCCGAAAGGCGCCCCGATCAAGCCGGTTTCCGTCGTAACGCCGGACCAGACGCTCCGTCTCCTCGGTCGACGTTCCACGGAACGGCGTCGCGGTGAGGCCGATGAGGGGCTTGGGGTCGGCTGCGGAGTCGCGCCCGCGACCGCCTCGCCCCATCCACTCGAGCACCTTCGTGTACGTCGGAGCAATCGACGTGTGGGCCTCATCGATGACGACCACCGAAGGGTCCTTCAGCCAGTCGTACTCGTCGCCGCCGCCCTTGGAGCGCTCATCGAGGGTGTCGATCGTCGCGATGACGAGCTGGAACGCTCCCGGCTCCTCAGGGACGTGGTTGCCGCCCCACAGGCGGCCCAGCCGCATCGGAACCGAACTGCCGATCGCGCGCCACACGTAGGTCCACGTCTCTGCGGCCTGCTCGCAGAGCTCGTCCGTCTGCGCGATCCAGACGAGCGGACGGTCGGTGTCGATCTTCGTCGCGTTGATCTCGTTGACGAGCGCCTCCACGGTCACGCGCGTCTTGCCTGCACCCGTCGGCAACGACACCATCCCGCGGTCGCTGCCGACGCCGCGGAGCATGGCGGCGATGTTGCGCGTAACGTGCTGCTGATAGTCGTGGAGTTCGCCAAGGGTGGCTGGGCCATCGATCACCTCGACTGCCGGGCGGCTGGATCCCGGGAAGCCTGCCCACTCGGCCGGGAAGCCAAGGGATGCGATCCACTGCCTCGTGGGGCGGCGTCCACTCCACTCGCGCGGCGGGTCCAGCCTGGCCGCATCGAGGGCGGTGCGGAGCTGCTTCAGGATGCCGACGCCGTGGACCGCCCTGGCCAGTGCGGCGATCTCCTGTGGCGTGGTCTCCTCGGGCCGGTTCTCGAGAGCCTCAAGGGCTTGAGCAGGCACAATGCGCCGGAGCGCGTCAAGTCCGACCGCCATCAGCAGCCGCTCGTCGTCGTCGGTGGCCTTCTTGATGGCCACACGAAGCTTGTTCGCGACGGTCTGCGCCATCTGATCGAAGACCTGTGCAACGTCGCGGCTCGACATCCCGAGCGAGAGCACGTGCGAGACCTGCTGAAGCTGGCCCTCGCGGCTGGTGGCTGTCGTGAGAATCGTCGTGCCCTCCCGGCGCGCGGCGATGCTCTGTGCCTTCTGTCCCTGCGGTGTGGCGATCATCCGCTCGAGCCGAGCGCAGGGCTGGAGACGTAGGTCCTGGTCCTCGGGCGCGAGCCTCAGCCGTAGCGGCGGGAACAGATCAGTCAGGAACTCGGCCTCGCCAGAGGTCTCGACGACGATCTCCTCTTGGAGCAAGTCCTTGCCGAGCGGCATGCTCCAGTTCTGGACGTAGATGTCGACGTCCTCGGCCTCCGCCACCCGCAGTGCGGGAACCTGGGCCTCCAGCATGGCGGCGTAGACGTCGTCGTCGTCGGTGACTCCGACGTTCTTCGGCTCCACCAACTGCCGACGCGACCCGACGCGAACCATGATGGCCTCGGGCGTGATCGAGTCGGCGGTCCATACGTAGAAGGCGGCGCGACGCCGGTCGTCCGAGTCGTCGCGCGTCCACGTGTCGGCGATCGACTTGTAGAGCGACCAGTCGTCCGCCGTCACCTTCGCCGGGTCATCCTGCAGACGAAGCGTGCGAGCCACATGCGAGGAGGTCTCGTATGCAGGCAGGGAGTCCGTCGGCACCGACTCGCTCGCGACGAGAACGTGCTTCGGCTTCATCAACCCGAACGACGTCCGGAGGAGGCCGTACCTGCGGATGAACCACGCCTCAGGCGAGATGACCTTCTTCTGGCCGTAGCTCGCGTTGGACCGGTGGCGCACCGTACGCCCGGCCGGGATGCCCTGCGCGATGATGCGAGCGGTCGCCGCGGCACGCGCCTCGGGCGACATCTCCGTCAAGATCTGCATCGGCCAGAGCGGAGGCGGACCCTCGACGAGAACGTAGTCGGGATCAGGCCTCGCACCCTGCTGGTCGGCGATGAAGTGTTCCTTCATCGCGTCGATGTAGCTGAGGTACCACTGCTCGCGAGACACCTCCTCGTATCGGGCCGTCGGGGCCTCGACCGCGCCGATCTCTCGCAGCAACTCCGCGTCGTCCCGGTGAAACCTCGGGTCGATCAGGAAGTCGCGATCCCGCGAGCCGTCGACAGGGACGATGTCACCGGCGAGGAATGCCATCCCAGGAGGCACCCACCGCCCGGCAGCGGTCTTGACCCTCGTCCGAAGGGTCAGGTCGCGAGCGTCCGTGCAGTTGAGGTCCTGGCGAAGGAGCGATAGAGCGGTGCCGTGCGGGATCTCGCGCAGGATCTCCCAGATCTGTGGCCATACGGAGCCAGGCTCCTTGAGCGCCGCGGCGGTCAGCGCCCTCGTCAGGAGCTCGCGAAGCCGTCCGGTGCGGTCCATGAGGACGACGCCGAGCCGCGAGAGCCCCTCCTTGACGCCGGGAACGGCGACGAGCTCGGGATCGACGAAGTCGACACCCGTGCGATCCTCGCCCTCGACCTTGACGAACACTCGTCCCTTCGTCGCCGCCTTGAGCACGCCCGTGTCAAGGCGGACGATCTTCGCCCTCGAGACCCCGCTCGCGAGCTGTCGCCCGGCCTCCAGATCCGTCAGCCGACCCGACTGGTCGAGGACCCACGCCGCGAGGTCGATTGCCTTCGCGCACTCGTCCACGGCGCCCTTCTCAACGACGTCCTCCAGCCACGCCTCGATCGACGCCGGGTGTGAATCTGGTGCGCTGTCGGCAGCCTTCATGAGGCGTGCGACCTTGGCGCGCCGCTCGGGGTTCGTGTACACCATCGGGTGCACCCAGCGGTCGGCGTGTCCGCCCGCATCGCGCCAACGCTCGAGCCACGCGACCGAAACCGGCGAGTTCCGGCCCAGCGTGTCTCCTCCGAGCCACTGCAGCTTCGTCGCCACCCGGAGCCGTCCGGTCCCATCGGGCAGCGACGGCTCGCGCCTCAGGTGATTGATCACGGGCACGTTGATGATGTCGTCAGCGTCGCTTCGCGGCTCGTTGCCTCGCGCAGGCATCGCGTCGAGGACTGCGGCAATCCGATCCGTGCCCTGGAAAGCACGGAACGCGCGGACGATCAGGGGCGGGAGCACCCGTGTCAGCAGCTCCTCGTTGAACGCGCCCCGCAGCAGGTGCTTGCGGTCGTCCGAGAGCTTCCAGGGGGCGTTGACGATTCCGGACAGCGTCGTGAGGTCGCCCGTCGGGAAGTAGGACCAGAACTGACCCATCTCGTAGGCGGAGCGCGTCAGGCAGACGGCATACGCAACCTCGACCACGTCGCGTCCGGCGGAGTAGGAGCCCTCGACCCGCGCCGCGGGACTCGGAACGTGGGTGGTCCTCGCCACCGCCCAATCGGTCGCCTCATCGTTGACCTGAAGCCGAAAGACGCCGGCACCGACCTCCTCTACGGAGAGGGTGCGCCTACGGGGCGGCTGGCGCTGGAGCACGAGGCCACGCTCCTCCGCGGAGAGGGCGAGTCCCCGCAGCGCAACGACGTCACGGGCCGGGAACTGGTCCTCGTTGCGCAGGCCGACCCTCGTGACATGAGGGGAGAACAGTACGAACTCGTTGCGGAACAGATCGAGCCGCACCGACAGGAGGCGGTGGGCTTCGGCATCCCGCAGCGGGAGGACAACGATCGTCGACGCCCACTCCTGGAGCTCGCGGAGCACCGCGTCACCCTCGAAGTCGAGCGCCGGATCGAGGATCGTCGCGGTGCGCATCGTCGGGAAGCGGCGAGACTCGAAGCCTGCCTCACGCAAGGTCGCTTCGGCCTGGGCCCTGTCGAACCCGAACGAGACGCTCGTGCTGTAGATCCTCGGTGCGTCGCTGACGGCAAGGACGGACTTGAAGCCGATGCCGAAGCGACCCACCTGCTCCTCACCCTTGGACGAGATGTCCGAGGCCATGATCGCCCGGACGCCCTTCTCGTCGAACGGCGCACCGTCGTTTGCGACGTACAACGCGTCCCGGGTGAGCACCACCTCGACCTGCCGCCCACCTGCTCGGGCCGCATCGACCGCGTTCTGGACGAGCTCCTCCAGCTGACGGGTGCTGTAGCCGCCCGTGGAGATCTTCGCCTCGTTGTTGGCGTCCTCGAGGATCCTCGCCGGGTCCTCCGCGTAGACCTTGAGGCAGGTTGCGGTCTGGTTCTCGACGACGGCGGCCAACACGGCGTGGCCAGGGGTCCAGCTCGGCACCGATCTACTCCCGATGATCATCATTGGTTGGGCAACGATGCCCACATCGAGCATCCTCGACTGGTCGGGACTGTACGACTCGCCACGGACATCAACGGCCGCGCGAATGGCCCAGGACCAGCTTCATCCCCAACGTCGCACGGATTTCACCCGCTGAGTTGCGATCGGCTACAGAACCTGCGCGAGGTGGCGCCCGATCGCCTCTCCCAGCTGGACCGGCACCGCGTTGCCGATCTGCCGCGCGATCTGAGCCCGATCCCCTACCCAGAGATAGTCGTCCGGGAAACCCTGGAGCCGCGCCGCCTCCCAGTGTGTGATGGCGCGGTGCTGGGTCGGGTGGATGAACCGGCCCTTCTCGGGCTTGAAGAACTCCGTCCGGATCGTCACTGACGGCTTCTCCCACTCGAGCCGGCCCATGACGTCCGAGGCGCTGTGGGGGTTGTTGCGCCAGCAGTCCGCGCTGAGCTCGTCGGGCAGGTCGTGGCGACTCCCGCCGTACGGGATCGCACGGAACCGCTGCTCGTAGAGCGGACTCCAGTTGCGCGTGATGTGCAGCTCGGGGCCCTTGAAGACGCCGGGCAGCCACATCCCACGGAACTGCACCTTGCGCGGCGGTAGCGAGATGCTCCCCGCGAAGCCACGGATGCCCGCGAGCGCATCGCGGACGGTTGCGCGCGGAGCATCGGACGCGGTCGGGTGTCCGGGGTGTTCGATGTCGCGGCGGACGCCGATCACGATCACCCGCTTCCTGGTCTGCGGCGCCCCGAAGTCAGCCGCGTTCAGGATCTCCACTCGGATCTCGTAGTCGGCGAGCTCGCCGCTCGCGAAAGTGTCGACGAACGCGGCGTACTCCCCCGAGCGCAGCAGCGCCGGAACGTTCTCCATCACGAAGGCGCGGGGCATTGCGCGCCGAACGACCTCGACGTACGGGCGCCATAGCGTGTTCCGGAGGTCGAGTGGGTCGCGCTTCCCGATCAAGGAGAAGCCTTGGCATGGCGGCCCGCCCAACACCACGTCGGCAGACGGCGTCCGCTCGTCCTCGAGCCATGCTGCGATGTCGCCGGCGTAGACGACGTCGCCAAAGTTCTGCGCGTAGGTTGCAGATGCCGCAAGGTCGATCTCCACGGCCCGCGTGGTTGCGAAGCGATTGCTGCCCTGATGGAAACCCAGGCTCAGTCCGCCGGCGCCAGCGAAGAGGTCGATGACGGAGAGCCGATCCTCCGCCCCTGAGGCGGTGCGCCGGTGCTGGTCGGAGGGCGCGGCATCGGATGGCACGGTCGCATCGTATGTGCGACCGCCGAGCATTCCGGCGACGCGCGGCCGCTCTATGCGAGCGCCTGGATCTCGGCCACGAGGTCGTCATAGTCGCGGATCCGACGCTGGTCGACAAGGCGGTGGAACTGATCCCTGCCTCGCCGGCGCTGCGGCGTCTTCCCGTAGACGTCATCGACGGCCTGAGTGAGGGCGGCCACGTCAAGGTGGTAGACGCAGTCGACGTCGCCAGCACCGCCACCGAGAAGGTTGAGCATGTACGGCCGCGGCTCCATCGTGACGACCGCGAAGTGCGGCATGCGTCCCCGGCGGAGCGCCGACATCTTCGCTCCCTGGGAGCGACAATCCTGGGCACGATCGGTGCGCAGCGACCACTTCAGCGAGAGGCCAACTTCGAGGCTCGGCAGGCGATCTGGAGTGCCCTGCCGCGCGACCGTTAGGTCAAGCCCAAGGAGGGACTCGTCGCCGAGTTCGTCCAAGAGCTTGTGGAGGACCGCGTCCGCTGCATCGACGGAGCTCTCGACTGCGGCGATCATCGCATCGGCGCGACGCATGTCGGCCGGCTTCGTGGCCCGCGCCCGCACGAACCTCGTCAGTCGTCCCCAGGCGACGTTGAACTCCTTCGATCGCCCAGGCTTCACGTCGCGGATGGCACCGACATGGCGATACTGCTCGAAGTCGAAGAGCTTCCTCTCCGGTCTGACCTCGATTCCGCCTGCGTCGACAGGGAAGCGACTGAGCAGATCGGTGGCGACCGCGTCGGCAAGCACTCGCCCCGTCGGCTCGTCCTTCTCACCCGCGGTGGGCACGTGCCGTACCCCGAGCACATCGAACAGGGCTTCGCCTACCTCGACGCTCAAGTCGTCGCTGGCGTCGGAAGTGTTGGGCTTCCCGTTCTTGCGGTACTTGCACAGGTCCTTGGCGAAGGGGGCGGGCACGGTGGCGACGATAGGGGCTCCAATGCTCCAGGTGCTCCGCGACACACGGCGCATCAACCGGGGAGGGCGTCTCGCAGGGCGGCTTCGATGGTGTCGGCCGCGGCCGACGCCTGCTCGTGCTCCCAGATCCGCACGACTCGCCAGCCAGCGGCTGCAAGGTCGGCGTCGGCCTGCCGGTCGCGGGCGGCGTTCCGTGCGAGTTTCTCGGCCCACCACTCGGCGTTCGACTTGGGATGCGTCGCGTGCTGGGGACACGAATGCCAGAAGCAGCCGTCGATATAGACGGCGATCTTCGCCCTGGGGAACACGACGTCCACTCGCCGTCGACCAGGAAGCACCGCCCGCTGCACGAAGTACCGGCGTCCTCGCCGGTAGAGCTCGCGCCGAACCGCCAGTTCAGCAGCGGTGTCACGGTTCCGAACCCGCGCCATCCGAGCGCTGGTCGCCGCATCCGTCTTCACGCCCTCCATGATCCGCTACGGTCCATCCCGTGACGGATCTCGCGCCGAAGCCGACGCTGCCTGCACCGGGAGACATCTGCACACCCGATCCGCGGCCCGGCCGGACTCGGGAGCCGCACGTGCTCCTCGCCCCCGAGGACGACGACGAGCTCCAGCAGGTCTATGCCTGGCTGGCGCCGTCTCCCGTCGAGCGCGCGTTCACGAGAGCTGTCGACGACGCCATCAAGTACGTCCTCGACGGATCCCGCACCGGGCGGTTCGACCTCATGAGCCCGGACGTCGACTCGGACGAACGAGCATCGGTCGGTACGAAGCTGCAGTACCGGATCCTCAACGAGCTGAACCTCGTGAAGGAGCCACCGCTCGACACGACCATCCTCGGGATCCCCGTCGAGCTCAAGGCGACGGTGCGGTCGAACTGGATGATCCCGACGGAAGGTCAGTGCGAGATCTGCCTGCTCGTCCAGGTCGATGCCTCCGCCCCCCGCCACCGCGCCTTCCTCATGAGGACGCACCGAGCGTGGCTGCGCGACGGCGCCAACAAGGACGGGAAGCGCGGGATCACCAGCGCAGCCCTCGCTCCCTACGCCTTGCCCGTTCTCGACTGGACGCCGCTGCCGCCCGAGCCGCTCAAGCGACTCACCCGGCCTCAGCTCGACGTCGTGTTCGCCCCTCGCGTCGGACAGACCGAACGCCTCACGGCCCTGTTCGGGTTTCTGCCGGACGTCGTCGTGCCACGGTCGTCGATCGAAACCGTCTGTGCGGGCAACCGCGACCCACTGCGTCGGGCGCGCCAGGCAAAGCCCCTCGTCGCCGCTCGACACGGCCTCACACTTCTGTGCGGCACGTGGCGGGAGGACCTCGAACTCGCGGCTTCGCGCGGGTTCGACATCTCCGGTGACGCTTGGGTGGCGCTTACTCCCGAGGCGCTCGCGCGTCCAGGAACGGCTTGATCTGACGAGCGATGGCGCGGGCCAGGCCGCTGGGCACCGCGTTACCGATCTGGCGCGCGATCTGGATCTTCGTGCCGACCCACTTGTAGTCCTTCGGAAAGTCCTGGATCAGCGACGCCTCGTAGTGACTGATCACGCGGTCCACGCTGCGAACCGGGTCGCCCTGGACCTTCCCCTCGTAGCCGTGATCCTGGACCACGGCCCGCTCCCACTGCGGGTGCAGGTACTGCCCCTTCTCCGGCTTGTAGAACTCGGTCCGGATCGTCACCGACGGCGCGTCCCACCGACCTCGGCCCATGACGTCGGTCGTCCCGGTGGCCTTGTCCTGCCAGCAACGAGGCTGCAACTCGTACGGAAGGTCGAACCTGCCGCCGCCCGGAGGTACGAAGGAGTAGCGCTGAAGGCTCTCCGGCCGGGGGTTCCGCTTGATGTGGAGCTCGAGCTCCGTGAACGGCCCAGGCATCACCTGACCGTTGAACTCGCGCTTCCGGTCCGAGCCAGTCGGCAGCTCGGTTGACGCAGGGTCGGCAGGAAGGTGTCCGATGACTTCGCGCAACGTCCGCCATGGCTTGAGCCCGGTGCCTTCGCCTGGCCTCTGAGCGTGAGTCGGATCCGGCATCTCGATCCGACCGATACGGGAACCGATGACGATGGTTCGCTTCCGCCGCTGGGCCACGCCGTAGTCGGCGGCGTTCAGCACGGCGTGGCTGAGCTCGTACTCCTTCAGGGCGCCGTGGTCCTGCTCGGATAGCAGCATCTGGAACTCAGGGCTCTTCGAGAACCTGTCCACGTTCTCGATCACGAAGACCTCAGGCTTCGCGGCCCCGACGAAGCGCAGGTACTCACGCCACAACTGGTTTCGCGGATCGTTGATGTCCTTGAGGCCCAGGTTGCTGAAGCCTTGGCACGGCGGTCCGCCGATGATCACGCGGGCTCGCGGGATCTCGTCCGTCGGCACGTCCGCGATGTCGCCGGCGATGACGTGGTCCTCGCCGAAGTTCGCGGCATACGTCGCAGCAGCAGCCTTGTCCCACTCGACGGCAAGCAGAGGCTCGAACCCCTCCTCGACGAACCCCTGGGTCATGCCACCGCAGCCTGCGAAGAGGTCGATCATCGAGATGCCGGTCATGGGGGCGATCGTACGGTGACGAACTGACACTCCCCGTTGGGCTCGCGCGTGCGCTCCCGGTTCCGCGCACGAGACCAGGCCGTCTCGGGTCGTATTCATTGGGCACATCGAGGTCTCCTTGAGCGTCGAGTCGCTCGTCCAAGTGCACTTCACGTGCTCGCGAGCGCGGGTCGGCTCGACCGCCGCTGTGGACGAGGCGCGCCTCTCAGGGGCCAGCCGTGCGGACATAGCTCCCTCGAGAGGGCCACCCACGCCCGCTCCCCACCAGACCCCGCGAGCGGGGTGACAGCTCTACGGCAGCCCTGGGCCATGGCCATCTCAGCAGTTCAGCGGCCATCGACGGTGTGAGCACCATGGGCTGGGCACGTTGTGCCAAGCTGAGCCGCATGGAGAACGGCGGTCCTCGGGCGTGGCTTCTCATGGCGGCGGGCGACGACCGGAGCCACGGCGGCAACACCGGATACGACGACCAGGTCGACGCCTACTACTCGTACGACAGCGAAGTCCAGAACTATAGGAACATCCGGGTAGGCGACGTCGTCGCCCTGTGGGACAAGGCACGGCTGCTGGGCGTGTCCGTGATCGAAGAGATCGAGTCCTGGCAGGGCCCCAAGCTGCAGAACCGCTGCCCCAACTGCAATGAGACGCGCATCAACGAGCGGTCGACCAAGGCGCTCCGATGGCGGTGCCAAGACTGCAAGCACGAGTTCCCTGCCCCTGTAGGCCAGGTCATTGAGGCAACGCACTTCCGGGTCCGCTACGACGCTGCATGGACGTCGCTCACCGGCCTCCTCGTGAAGGAGGAGATCAAGTCACTTCAGATCAAGCCCGGCAGCTTCAACTCGATACGCCAGCTCGACTGGAGCGCCTTCAGCGAAGCGCTCATCGCCAAGAACGCCGACCGCGCTGTCCTCCGCGTCGCCTCACGGACCCCAGCAGCCGTCGACTGGAACCAACTGCCAGGCCTCCACGTCGATATCCCCCAGGGCTTCCGGCACGCGCTCGTGCGCGTTCGACGAGGTCAAGCGCAGTTCCGGGAGCGACTTCTCCTCAGTCAGGGGAGCCTGTGCGCCTTCACTGGTGGCGCACCGCCACGAGCTCTCGAGGCGGGCCATCTCTACAGCTACGCGGCGTTCGGCGAGCATCACGAACACGGCGGCCTCATGCTCCGCAGGGACATCCACCGGCTCTTCGACGACGGGCTGCTTGCGGTGCAGCCGTCGAACCTGCACATCGACGTCTCTCCTGAGCTCGAGCCGTATCCGCAGTACGCGCGGCTCCACGAGATGCCCTTGACGATCGAGCTCCACGACAACCAGGTTGACTGGCTCGGCCGGCACTGGGACGAGCACCGCATCGCCCCGAGGGCGCTCGCGTAGGGCAATACCGCTCCCGGCGTCCGAACCCGGGGCGCCATCGATGCCGTCCGTGCTGGGGGAAGCCATACGCCACGGGCCGGTTTCTCACCCGCTGCTACCTTCACGGCTGATGTCCTCCTCCACCGCCTCCCTAGTAACTGCCGTCTCGCCATCGACGAAAGCGCCCCGTCGCGAAGGCATGCGCTGGTGGACCCGCGTCTTGCTGTTCCACGTGTTCATCGCGCCCGTGTTCGCCCTCCACATGTGGGCACACGTCCCAGCGGGCGTCATGGCGGTCGCACTCGCCATCACCTGGCTCTCCCTGAGATCGCTCGTCACCAAGCACGCCGACCCGAACGCACCGCTCGCACCCGTTCGCCAGGTCGCGGAGTTGCCCTCTGTGCGCCCCGAACCAGCTCGCCGGATCCACGTACTCGGATATACCTGTGAGATATGCGGTCGCAGCCTTACGAACGCCGAGAGTCAGCGTGCCCGCGTCGGCTCGGAGTGCATCAAGTCGCACGGACCGCGCTACAGGTTCACGGCGAACCCCGACCATGACCGCTGGGCCGAAGAAGACGCGCGCGCCCGGGTGTACCAGGTCGTCAAACAGGCCGAGCTCAACCAGCTCCATGAGCGAGCGATGGATGCCCACGCCCTTGAAGTGGAGAACTGGGCGGCCGAGTTGACGTCGCCGGAAGCCGCGGAGCGTGCACGCTTGCGCCGCAAGGCCAAGTTCTGGCGTTCCGTCGTCGGTGTCGCCTTCTGGACGGCCCTGGCTGGGCAGTTCGCCATCGGTCATGCGCTACCTACGGCCGATCAGAACTCCCCCGACGCGGTCGCCCTGAAGTCGGCCGTCAGCGAGTACACCGTCGCCTACTTCAAGGGCGACGAGAAGCAGGCCGTCGACGCCATGTGGTCACGTGCATGTCTGGCCGAGAGCGGCCCGTCGTCCGCAGCTCGCAGTCTCATCAACATGAACGGCGCGACCCATGGGTCCGGGTATGCGTCCGACATCACAGTGATCCGCCTCGATGCCGGCGAGGCGCGCGTGTCGTACAAGTACTCATCGGGCCAGAAGTCCGGCACCGTCGCGTCGCAGCCATGGGTGTTCGAGTTCGGCGGCTGGAAGTTCGACGACTGCTGATCCGTCTTGGCGGCTTGACACACGTCAGCGCCCAGGACAGTCGCTGTACGCATGCCATTTGTCATGGCGCTCACGGTCTACCGACCAACGACGGCCGGACTGCTCGCCTCGCGCGGCCGCGCATACTCCGCCGACCCGCGCCCCTGCCCCCGCACCGACCGCCGCTCCGGCCGCCGCGCCGCAAGTTCGCCGACGATCGCCCCAAAGTCCTGCCGCCCTTTCACTTCATCCCCCGACACGATCACCTTGGGCTTGGCCCACGCCGCGTCGTCGAAGTCGTTGACCATCCTGAGCACCTCGGGATGCGTCTCTTTGTTGAGCGGCTCGAACCGCCGCACCGCGTGCCGCACGCCCCCGAGCGCCACGCCCTCGAGCTGGTAGTCGTGCGCGACGAAGTACCGCCCGTCGGCGATCCCCTGGTGGATCGCATCGCCGAGCCGCGAGTCCGTCATCGCGAAAAGGCTGGCGAGCCACTCGAGCTGGTCGACGGTGACCGGCTCGCCCGCCTCCACTGCGTCCGACAGCCCGAGCAGCGCGGCGTTCCCGTCCGCGACGATGGATGCGCCGCCCCCGCAAGTCCCCGCCACGTCCTTGGTGAGCGCACCGAGGAGCCGGGCGTACCGCTCGGCCCGGCGCCGGGACCCGTTGGCGAGGTCGGCCTCCCCCGCACTGATCGCGAGCGTGCGGGCCAGCGCCGACTCGAGCCGTTGCGTCCGTGCGATGGCGACGACCGCGTCCGCTGACGGCACCATCGCGTTGAGCCGCACGACCACGTTGTGCTGCGCGGCGATCGCCCCGGCAACACCGAAGGCCCCTGTGCGGACCAGTGCAGTGTCGGTGGGCCGGTACCCGAGGCGATCAGCGGCAGCGACGTCGTCCGGCGTCCACGACTCTCCCCACTTGGCGCACAGGAGTGCCGACGTCACGGGGCTGAGGATGACCTGGTTCGCCCGGTCGGCCCACAGGTGGGCGTTCGGGCCCAGGGTGCGCCATCCGGGCGTCCTCAGGTACCGCACGTCGAGCGCGAGGAGGGCGTTGGTGAGCTGCCCGACGTCGTACATCACGACGCGCGCCTGCGCGATGTCGACAAGGTCGGGGAACCGCGGGAGCTCACGCTCCCTTCCTGTCACGGCGGCGACGGCTGCCATGCGCCACCACTCGGCCAGGGGAAGGTCCTGCACGGTCGCGAGCTCGTCCATCGTCGCGCGACGCCCGTCGGGGAGCTGCCCCACGTCGGGAACGCGCGTCCGCAACCACCGGGCGACACGCAGCGGCGCCTCCCACCCGGTCATCGCACCGGGCGGGATGACGGTCTCGGCGGCGCGGGCCAGGTAGTCCACGATCTCGGCGCGGTACCGAAGGATCCGCTCGACTGCGGCGCGGCGCTCCGCCGGCGTGGTGATGTCCTTGCCGTTGGTGAACCCGCTGCCCTTGCCGAGGTAGAGGGAGATCCGCTGGGCCTTCAGGAGCTCGGTCATCGTGTGCCGCAGCGAGGCGGCGACCTGCCCGTACATCAGTCGCGACCACGGTCGTATGCGGCTCGGCGCTCCGAGAGCGCCCACGCGGCGTCCAGCGCCTCACGCACAAGCCCGAACGCTGCGCGGTCTCGTCCGACGCCGAGGGCGCCGATGGCGGTCCGCGCGGCCGAGTAGAGCGACATGGCGTCGTCGGCGGCGGGCCACATCGCCACGGGAAGGTCGCGCGGGTCGCTCAGCGCGTCGAGTTCCGCAAGCACGAGCCAGAAGTCGGCGACGGACACGGCCGGCTCCACCTGGGCCAGCGCCCACAGGTTCGATCTGGCCTCGGCCAGCAGGAGGCCGTCGCGCTCGGTCCAGGAGTTCTCGTCCATGGTGATCTCCTTCGAGGCAGCCGACGGCGCGGCGCGGTCGGTCCGCCGTCAGGTGCGACTGCGGCACCGCTGCGCGTCACGCACTGCGTCCGACGACGACGCGGCGCACCTTGCGAACCGCCCACACGATCGGGGCGCGCAGCCCGACGGAGACGAACTTGAGGCAGTTGACCACCGCCCAGGCGAAGACGGCCCACCACCAGTTGGAGCCGCCCGCAGCGAGGCGATCCTCCGCACAATGCCCGAGCGCGAAGTACCCAGGCACAAGGACCGCGGAGATCGGAAAACCCCAGAGCGCGCCACGGTCGGTGTAGATCCAGCGGACAAGCCAGTTCGTCGGCATCCACGCCTGGCAAAACCCGAGGACCGCGGCAGCGGCGCCGCGGCCGAGGCGGAAGACCACGCTGATCACCCCATCTCGTCATCGACGACGTACGTCGCCGACAACCTGACCGTGACGGTGGTACCGGGTGGCCCGCCCGTCACAGGGACGATCCTGTGGACGGCGAGCGGAATGAGGCTCGCTGCGGTGGGAGTCTGTCCCCATGCCGGTTGACCTGCTCGTCATCGACGATGACCTCAGAGGCGCAGCACCTGCCATTTTCGGCGGTCGCCCGCCGGTACTTGACGCCGACGGATTCGCCTGGCCACGCTGCGCGACCTGCGCCGGACCACTGCAGTACCAGGGCCGGGTGCCGCACCCCATCGACGCTGGCAAGGACATCCTCTTCTTCCAGTGCGCCAACGATCCCGGCATGTGCGACGAGTGGGACCAGAAGGCCGGGGGGAACGCCGCCATCGTCGTGGCGGCCGGAGCCGAGTCGTACGCCGTGCCGCCGGCGGAGGGGATCACCAGCCTGCACGGACACTGGAGCGGCCACGTCGTGGCCGCCGACGCGGACACCTACGACCAGGCCCGCGCGGACTCGCGAGGAGACGGGCTCGCCGTCCTCGGCTGCTTGGGAGGCGAGCCCGGCTGGATCCAGGACGACGAGACCCCCACGTGCAGCGCGTGCGGGCAGCCGATGATCCTGGCCGCGCAGCTCGAAGAGTCAGCCGACCGCAACTCGTTCAACTTCGGCGGCGCCGGGTGCGGCTACATCTTCGCGTGCACATGCCCAGGTGGGACCGCCTCGTTCCTCTGGCAGTGCTGAGTCCCGGCCAGACCTCCATCGGTGTCGACGACGTGCACTGACGCAGTGCAATGCATCCCCGCCTCAAGGTGACCTGGGCGCTACGGTTCCCGCCATGGCGAAGCGGTGGCGACCACCAACCTGGGCGCTCCTGGCGGCAGGGGTCATCGCGTGGCTCGCCGCGTTCTCGGGCTGGATCGCGTCGTCGCTCGCAAGCCAGCATGCGCTCCCTCAGACCGTGGGCTGGCTCGTATGGCCCCGCGGCGCGGGCGTGTACGTCCGAGCCGCCGGGACCTGTGTCGGTCTCGCGCTGCTGGTCTGGCTCAGCGTCCGCCTCTCCCGGCGTCTCTGGGTCACCTCGCTGGTCGTCATCGCAGGCTTGGTCGTCGCGGTGGGTGCACCTCAGGCGCCGTACCCCGGCCCACGTGCCCTGTTCGACTCGATGCGGCCCCAGCTCGATGCGATCACGACCCTCCCCGACGTCGCCGGTCCGGTGTCGCCCCGGCATGACGTTCCGCTACCCCGCGGCCTGTCGGCCGTCGCCGTGTTCGGCTACGTGTCCTCTGACGGAGTCGGCGGCGTCTTCGTTCCGCAGTGGGCGGCGCTGGTCGACGACGCCGGAGGGTTCTGGTTCACTCCCGGCACGTCGCCGGACGGTCGGGACATGTGGGGCATGACCTGCACGGACCCGACGCGGCTCGACGGCGACTGGTGGACGTGCGGAATGAAGCTGACGGCCGAGTGAACGCAGCGAGTTCGCGCCTGGGTGCGGCCGCCTCTTAGCGTCCAAGACCGGCGTTCCGAAGGTGGGTCGGCGGCGAGGTCGTCGCCGTCGAGAGAGTCCGCGCGTCGCGGAGTGCGAGTCGCGCAGACTCGGCATCGCGCCGCTGCGCGGCGTCGAGCCCGTCGGGCCCGAGCGGGTCACGGCACGTGATCCCGTACCGGTCCCGGTAGGCCGCGACCGCACGAATGCGCCGCATCCACCTCTCCCGCTCCACCACGCCGGGAGGCATCTGGCCGATCCGCCGCACCCATGGAGCCCTCGCTCGCGCAGCCTCATCAGCAAGTGCGGTGGCACGCGCCTCGATGAGGTCGCGCCGAGCATCGAGTGCGGCGCGGACGTCGGCCGGGACGACGCACAGGACTTCCGGCACGAGGCCCGCGATCAACCCATCCTCGACCGAGCTCCTCGGTTCGCGTGCCACGCGCGCGACGCGGCTGGAGAGAACGGCGCCGACATCGTCTGCACCTAGCAGGCTCTGCCAGCCGACCACGCGCGGCAGCAGCTCCTCAGCCCCGAACCCGAACGCTTCCGCACGCCGCAGTTCCGCGACCAGCGCACCGAACGATCGTCCGCCGACGACGTCGTCTACCTCGGAGGGTGTGAGCCGCGCATGTACCGTCAGCACCTCCCGCGCCAGGCCAGCCCACCGCTCGCGGAGAACCTCGGTCGCGATGGCGTCGTACTCGTCGGCGAGCTGTGCGATGCCACCCCACTTCTCCTGCTCGGCGCGCATCGTCTCGTGCGCCGAGAGCTCACGACCGGAGTGGTGCAGGACGCCGTAGAGCACCGACGCGGCCGTCGCGTCACCGGGCCGCGGCGGGGCGTGCGACTCGTCCGGCTTGTCGAGCGCCACGTATGCGACGTTCTCGTGCCGTCCGCGGGTCATCGCGACGTAGAGGTTCGCGCGGGTGGTGGATCCGCCCACGACGACGTGCGAGGTGTCCACGGTGACGCCCTGGGCGCGGTGCGCGGTCACCGCGTAACCGAGGTCGACGTGCTCGGCGACGTACCAGGCGGGGAGGGTCGCGACACCGCCGTGCCGGCCGCGCCGGCTTACCTCGAGCGACCCGTCCCGGTGCACCCGGTCGACCTGCCACCGGTCGCCGTTGCGGACCCAGGCGCCGCGGTCGGTGCGCAGGCGCCGATCGTTGAGGCGGGTGATGACGAGATCCCCGGCCGAGACGCGCAGGTCGTCGGCCAGGGTGGCCTCACGCCCGGCCTGTGTCTCACCGTCGACGATCCGCTCCGCGCGGGCGCGCTGGTTGAGCAGCCGGACCGACACTGCCGAGTCGGTGACGAGGATGCTCGCCTTGCCTGCGGCCAGGTCGGACCGCCATGCCTCGTAGGCGGTGTCGACCATCTCCTCCGTGGTGCCCTGCCGCAAGCGGCCGTGCCCGGCGTAGGCGTCGATCGCCTCGACGTCGCCCCGTCGGACAGCGAGGGAAGCCTCCCGCTCCCAGTCGTTGACGAACCGGTGCACGTCGGTCAGTTCGGCGACGGCGTCGCCACGCTCCTGGACGAGCAGGGAGAACGCTCCCCCGGCGTCGACGGACTGGAGCTGTGCCCAGTCGCCGACGAGGAGGACCTTGCCCCCGGCCCGCCGCGCCTCGGCGGCGATCAGGTCGAGGTCACCCGTCCGGGCGAGTGACGCCTCGTCGACGATGACGAGCTGGCCGCGCCGGATCGCCGTCCGTCCGGCGGCAAGTTCGTAGAGCGACTTGGTGGTCGTCTCGCAGCCGACGCCGAGGTCCGTGCCGAGTACGCCCGCCGCGACCGCCGACGGCGCGAGCCCGATGACGGAACCCTCGCCATGCTCGGCGGTCCACGCGAGCAGCAGAGCACGCATCGCCGTCGTCTTGCCTGTCCCAGCAGGACCGACCAGGACGTCGATCACTCGCCCCGACGTCGCGACGGACCGGACCGCTGTCACCTGTTCCGCGCTGAGTGGGCCCTCGATGTCGGAGGCAACGGCCCGGTCGACGGCGGACGCCGCAACCGAAGGCCCATCAAGGGCCGCAGCGCCGTCGAGCAGGCGGGCCTCGGCGCGCAGGAGGTGCTCCGACGTGAAGTACGCCGCATGACGAGAACGGAACGCGCTCGACCCGTCGTGGCGCTGCAGCGCGCTGGGGGTTGGCACAAGGTCGTCCGGCGTGAGGCAGATCGACTGTCGGGCGGCCTCCGCGACGACGCGCCCCACGGCAATCTCGCGGGAGGCCGCCGTGTCGAACCGCCAGCCCATCGTCTGCCGCGACGCCTCCGCCCACAGATTCCAGTAGCGCCACGTCGACCGCTTCTCCCCTACGGCCTCGACAACCCGACGGGCGACCCTGGCCACCTCGCCGTCCGGCGGGCCAGAGAGTCCGAAGGAGTTCTGCTCGCCGCGGGTCAGGAGATCACGGACCCAACGTGCAGGATCCGCGCGAAGCAACGTGCCCGCTCGCTCCCGCCATGACTCGGACAGGTCGGCCAGCGAGTGGACGACCTTCTCCGGACGGGTCGCAAGAGTCGCCTGGGCGCGCATCGCCACGATCTGCCGTCGCGTCGGCCGTCGGCCGTTCGTCGTCTCGAACGCGGCGATCATCTCGTCGCTGGCGACGTCGATCGCACGCGACCGGCTCGAGAACTCGGCGATCAGGTCGTCCGGCACCCCGACGACGTCCCACGACGGGTTCCGGTCAGCGCCCCGCGACCGCTGCTCCCACCCGACGCCGAAAGCACCGGTCAGCCGGTCCGCGAGCACCGCGTGATAGTGCTCTGACAGCGCGACGACGGCGTTGTGCAGCGCCCGCGAGTCCAGGGTCCGCCACTGGCCGTCGGCCACGGTGCGGACCCGGTTCGCGACGACGACGTGTGTGTGCAGGTGCGGGTCGTTGGCGCGCGAGTCGAAGTGGTCGAACGCCGTCGCGGCAACACCGCGAACGCCGACCTGTGCGACCCCGTGCACCCCGACACGCGTGGCCGCGACCTCCCGCTCCAGAAGGTCGAGCACCTCGGCTACCGCGGAGTGATGGGCGGCGGCGATCTGCTCCTGCAGACCGGCGTCGGCCAACGCCCACAGCGCCGACACCGACTTCGGGACCGCGAACGTCAGGTCGAACCCGGCCACCGCGGTCTGTGGGCCGCGCCTGGTCTCGGCGGCGGAGATCTCGGCGATCCTCGCGTCGAACGCGGCAGCGGGCAGGGAGCGATCGAGCTTCGCGACCCGCGCGGCGATACGCTCCTCGAGCGTCGCGTAGCGCTGGTACGGCCGACCGAGGGGCTCTCCAGTCACAGGGTCGAGGGCCTTGCCGAGCAGGGTCTGGAGCTGCTCTGGCGTCACCGTCATCCCTGCGCGCAGCTCACCGTTCCCGAACTCGGCGACACCGCTGCCCATCCAGGTCCCGGGCGGCGTGCCCTTCTCGGTGTAGTACCGCGTCAGGGCGAAGAGCCGGTCCGCGTTGCCATCTCCGACGACGACGGTGCGTAGCAGGTAGGCGTAGCCGTCGCCGGCCGACATGACACGCATCGAGACCGTCACGCTCACACCTCCGACTTGGAGGTGCGAGCAGCAGCCGCCCAGTCCTCGCTTGCGCTGTCGCGAAGTCCTGCCCGCGTCCAGTCGACTCCGGTAACGCAGCCGCCTCAGAACGCCTTCGATCAGGTGGCGCCAACCCACCCCTGTCACCACACGCCATGCATCCGGTAACTGACGATGGGGCACGCAATCACGTCGAACCAGCAAGGGCGGTGGCCTCATGGACGAGCTCATCAAGAAGATCGCGGCGCTGGGAGTCCCAGGGATCATCCTCATCATCGCGGTCCAGGTGAGTGGGTTCGCTGGTGCGGCAGCACTCACCACGGCACTGGCTGCGCTCGGGGGCCCTGTGGGCATGGTTGGCGGGATCGCGATGCTCGGAGTCATCGGGCTGATCGCCCACGGGCTCAGCTCCTACGGCTACGAGAAGATCCTCAAGGCATCGATCGACGCCGAGGCCCATAAGGCCTGGGCGCAAGGAAAGTCACGCGCCGACGTCGTACGCGAGATCGAGCGGCGGATCGACAAGATGGCCGTCTCGAAGGCGATGAAGCTGAAGCTCAAGGACGGCCTGCGGGCCGGCACTGTCTGAGCTGCGAACACGAGAAGGAGACCTTTCATGGGAGGCATCGCGGTCTCGAAGGTTCGTTCGGGCTTCCTCGCCGGCCGCGGGATCCACTACACCGGCGGCGGACTCTGCATCGCGGACAGGTACTACCTCAACCGAGACTCGATCGAACGTTACGAGGTCACCGGCGAGACCGTAAGCAAGAAGCGGTTCCCGCCGGAGACCGTCTATCTCGTGAGTCTGTGGTGGACGACCGGCGAAGTCTCCTACGCCAAGCTGAGCGCGGAGAAGCTGAGCGTGCTGAACGACGTGATGAGGGCACCGATGCAGGTGAAGCCCAAGTCGAGCGACCGCGCAGCCGACTGGGTCGTGAACGACGTGGCCGAACTGACGCCGGCTGTCCTCCGCGAGCACGGAATCTCCGTCGTCGCGACCGACATGGACAACACCATCACCGAGTTCCGCGGGAAGCGCCTGAGCCCGCGAGCGGAGTCCTGGCTCTGTGACCTCGCCGATGCGGGCATTCAGGTCATCGTCGTGTCCAACGCGAAGCACGACCGCGTTGCGCGGTTCTGCGGCCAGTACGGCCTGCCGTTCGTGCCGCGGGCCGGCAAGCCGGCCCCCGACGGACTCCTGCGGGCCATCACTACCTGCGGCGCCACGCCCTCCCAGGCCCTCATGATCGGAGACCGAGTCTCCACCGATGTAGTTGCGGGCAATCGAGCAGGGGTCCGTGTCGCCATCGTCGAGCCCGTCAGCCGCAACCCCTGGTTCCGCTTGGTGAGACGGGTCGACCGCCCAGACGCATAGGCCCGGCGGCGGCTGCTGGTAGCGGCCCTGACCGGACTCCTCCCTCAAGTTGCTCCGCCTCCAGGAGTAGTCGGGACGCGGTGGCGAAGGAGTCCGCCGACCAAGAGAGTTGTCCACAACCTCAGCGCACAGTCCGCGGTGGTCGTCGCGACAGGCGCACCCTTGGCTCCATGCGACCCGTCAGCGACGGCCTGACCCAGGACCCTCGGCGCCTGAGTGCCAGAGGCGTGACCACCCCCGCCTCGCCACCGAGCCCCGCCCCGCCGACCGCCTCCGCGAGCCCGGCCGCCACCCTCCGGAACGCCACGCCGCCGTCCCGCCAGCCCGTCTCCACGCCACCGCCGCCCGCCGCCCACACCCCGGATCCCGACCCGCACCTCCAAACCGAGCCAGCCGACCGCGGAACCGACATCCCGGTCAGGCTGCACGAAAGGTTGCCGAACGGGAACTACACGGGTGCAATGGTTCCCCTGGAACGACCCACACCGGCTCGGTGCGCGGCCGTTCCTGTGTGGGCAGAGCTCCGACGGAACTCGCAAGGGAGGGTTCGGGGGATGCGGATCAGGCGGCTTAGCGTCGCGATCGCGGCGGCGGTCATCACGACGACCGCCGTCGCTGGCTGCACCGGCTCGGCCTCGCCCGCTCCGACCCCAGCGACGCACCCCGCTTCCCCGAGGCCGTCACCCTCCACCGACTCGCCGTCACCGGACCCGTTCCCGACGTCGGACTCGGAGCGCGCGGCAGCAAACGCCGAGGCCGCCGTCCGGGACTACTACGCGGTGATCGACGAACTCCGGTCCGACCCGGCGCGCAACGTGTCGGCCCTCGACGGCGTCGCCACGTCGATCGCGCTGTCGTCCCGCCAACGGCAGCTCGAGCGGGAGCGCGGCCAGGGCTGGCACCAGACCGGCAAGACCGTCGTGGTCACCGTCGACCTCAAGGGCGTGGACCTCAGCAACACGGACCCGAGTGGCACCGCCGCGCCCCTGGTCCAGCTCGACGTGTGCATCGACATCTCCGGCGTCGACGTCGTCGACAAGAACGGCAGCTCGGTCGCTGCCTCTGGTCACCCCACCACCGGGTGGGAGCGACAGACCGTCATCAACCACGACTGGGCGAAGAACCCGGTCGGCGGGTGGCGCGTATCGACCAGCGAGACCCTCGGACAGCAGCCGTGCGAAACCGACTCGTCACCGATGGCGTCGTCTTAGCACTCGCCTTCCTGGGCCTCGTCGCACTCCCCGGGAGTGCCGCCGGGGACGCCCCGCAGTGCCAGCAGGTCGACTTCGTCACCGGCGTCTGCATCATCACGGTCGAGCCGCCCCCGGGCACCGACGGCGCCGCCCCGGTCGCCGACGCCCCTCCGGCTGACACGGGCACAGGCTCGCCCTGCTGGATCGACCCGACGAGGCAGTACGCCTCCGGCATCCCGCCGCAGGCAGTGCCCTGCGAGCGGGACGGCATGTGGTGGTCGAACGCCTATGGCTGCTACTTCCGTGCCCTCGACCCGCAGCCCGACGCGTCCGACCCGGCATGGGCCGGACGCGACCCCGCAGCGGGCGGCGCGATCTACGAGTGCTGGCAGCCCGTCTCCGACTACTCGGTGTACCTCTGGCTCGCGGACCCACCCGCACGCTCCGGGCAGGGACCGTCGCCGCGTGCCGTCGCCGAGCTGGCGGTCAAGCAGATGAACCTCTCCGCGATCCAGATCGGCATCGTTCCCCAGCCGGGGCCGGGGTCGATGGGCATCGTCGGGATGCCCGTGTGGATGTGGGCGGCGAACGCCACCCCGAGCACCGTCGGCCCGGTCAGCGCGACCGCCTCGGCCGGCGGCGTCACGGTCACGGCGACCGCGAAGATCCACGCGATCACCTGGGCCATGGGTGACGGCTCCACCGTCACCTGCCGGGGCCCCGGAACTCCGTACGACGCGAGCCGCGGCGACACGACGTCGCCCGACTGCGGTCACGTCTACACCCGCACGAGCGCGGGACAAGCGGGCGGTGTGTACACCGTGACCGCCACCTCGGACTGGGTCATCACGTGGGTCGGCGCCGGGCAGACCGGCACCATCCGCATGGGTGACCTCGTGCGTTCCGTCCAGATCGCCGTCGGCGAGGCGCAGGTGCTCGTGACGAAGTAGCCGCGAGCGCCGCCCAGCGAAGGGCAGCACTGATGACCAGCATCTTGCACCGCAGCAGCACGAAGGCGACGTCTCCGGTCGAGCCGGCGGCGACGCCGCCTCCGCGGCCGCGTCGGCGCGGGTGGCAGGTGGCGACGGCCGTGGTGCTGGGTGCGTGTGGTGCGATCGGCGGGACGTTGGCGTGGACGTCGACGTCGGCGATGGAGCCGGTTCTGGTGGCGAAGCAGTCGCTCCATCGCGGTGACGTGATCGTGGCGGACTCGTTCACGACGGCCCGCACGTACGCCGATCCGTCGCTGGACCCCGTGACCCCGGCCGAGCTCGCCGGCCTGGTCGGGACGCGGCTGTCGCTCGACGTCGCGGCGGGGAGCATCGTCACGCACGGCGCCGTCACCGGAGTGGACCCGACGCGTGCGGGCAAGCTCCTGGTCGGCGTGCGGCTGGACACCGCGCACGCGCCAGGGACGCCGCTGCTGGTCGGCGACATCGTGCTCGCCGTCGTGACACCGCCTTCGGGAATGGCGACCGACAAGGCAATCCCGGCCTCGGCTCACGCCGAGGTGGCGTCGGTGGCGTCGGACCGCGAGACCGGTGACACGGTCGTCGACCTCCTCGTCTCGGTCGCCGACGGGCCGATGATCGCCGCCAACGCGGCCGCCGGGAACGTCGCCGTCCTCCTCGAGGCCCGGGGCGGTGGCAACTGATGGCGGTCATCACGCTCTGCTCGGCGTCGGGAGCGCCGGGGGTGACGACGACGGCGGTCGGGCTCGCCCTGTGCTGGCCGCGCCCCGTACTTCTCGTCGAGGCGGACCCGCGGGGTACCTCGACGGTCCTGGCGGGGTTCTTCCAGGGCGCCCGCGAGTACGACGGGGGCCTGGTCGAGCTTGCGCTCTCGCCGCTGGAGATCTCCGACGCGCTGCGCGACGTCGTGCGCCCGCTGGTCGGTCAGGCGAGCTTCGTCGCGGGCACGCGGTCGCCGGCGCAGGCGGCCGGTCTGCGGGAGCTGTGGGGGCGGCTGTCCGAGGCCCTGGACGACCTCGAGTCGACGGGGCAGGACGTCATCGTCGACGCCGGTGCGCTCGGCTTCCCTGGGTCCCCGGAGGCGCTGCTCTCGCTGGCCGACGTGACGCTCCTGGTGACCCGGTCCCACCTCCCAGCCCTGTTCGCGGCCCGTTCCTGGACCGACTCGATGCACCGCGGCGGACCCGCGTGGCAGCAGCCGGGGCTGCTGCTCGTCGGCGAGGGCCAGCCGTACTCCGCGCGGGAGGCGGGCAGGCTGCTCGGCCTGCCGGTGGTCGCGTCGATCGCCGACGACGCCGAGGCGGCCGCCGTCTACCACCGCGGCGACCGGCCGCCCCGGAAGTTCGCCCAGGGCGCCTACATCCGCTCGCTGCGGGCCGCGGCGGCCGCGATCGGCGACCGGGTGACCGCCCGGCGCGAGGAGCTCCTGCGAGAGGTGGCACCGTGACCGACCTGCGCATGACCTCGACCCCGCTCGGCCCGGACGACGCGTACCCCGCCTCGACCCCGCCGCGCTGCCGTTCCTCGCCCAGCCCGAGACGCCGTCCCAGCCACCCGCCGAACGGCTGACCGTGCCGGGTGCGGCGCCGTCGGACAGCGTCGACTGGCGGCTGGTCGCGACGCTGCGCGCCCACGCCTCCGACCTGCTCTCGCAGGCGACCGCCGGGGAGGGCCTCGACAAGGGCAGCGAGGAGCAGCTCGGCCGCTCGATCGTCCTCGACCTCATCGAGGCGGCGATGGCCGAGGACGCCAACACGGGCCGTCCCGCGTGGTCGCTCGCGCGGCAGCGCGCCACGGCCAATGCCGTGTTCGACGCGCTGTTCCGCCTCGGCAGGCTCCAGCCGCTGGTCGACGACGACCGCGTCGAGAACATCATCATCACCGGCTACGACCACGTGGTCCTGGACCTGGTCGACGGGTCCCGGATCGCCGGGCCACCGGTCGCGGACTCCGACGACGAGCTCCTGGCGTTCTTGCAGTTCCTCGCCTCGCGGTCGGAGGTCAACGCACGTCCGTTCTCCGAGGCCCAGCCCTCCCTGCACCTGCGCCTCGACGGCGGCGCGCGCCTGGCCGCGCTCGCGTGGGTCACCCCGCGCCCGTCTGTCGTGATCCGTCGACACCGGCTCATCCAGGTCACCCTCGACGACCTCGTCGCCAAGGGGCTGATGACCGACGTCACGCGCTCGTTCCTCGCCGCGGCCGTCCGAGCGCGCAAGTCGATCGTCGTCGCCGGCGCCCAGGGCGCGGGCAAGACCACCCTGCTGCGCGGGCTGTGCTCCGAGATCGACCCCGACGAGGTCATCGTGACCATCGAGACGGAGTACGAGCTACAGCTGCACCTGCTCCCAGAACAGCACCGGCTCGTCCACCCGATCGAGGCCCGGCCCGGGTCCGGCGAGCGTGGCCCTGACGGGCGGGCCGCCGGGGAGTACACGCTGTTCGACGGGCTGCACGACTCGTTCCGCCTCGACGCCGCCCGGCAGATCATCGGCGAGGTCCGCGGCAAGGAGATCTGGCCGATGATCCAGGCCATGGAGTCCGGCAGCGGCTCCATGTGCACGACCCACGCCACAAGCGCTGCCGCCGCGTTGGAGAAGCTCGCATCGTGCGCGCAGCAGGAGGCGCCAGGGATCGACGACCGCGTCATCGGCCGCAAGCTCGCATCAACCATCGACCTCGTCGTCTACATCGACTTCCGCGACGTCGTCTCCCCCGACGGCACTCGCGCGCGGCAGCGGCGCATCACCGAGATCGACGCCGTCGCCCGCGGCGAGCGCGACACCGGGTACGCCCTCACGCACGTGTTCCGCAGCGTCGAGCGCGGCGGGACCGCCTACCCGCACACGCTCCCGGACGACCTGCGCGAGCTCGAGGAGTTCGGCTTCGACCTCACGGGCTACCTCGCCACCCAGCGCAGGAGGGCGTCATGAGGGGCGTCGGGCTCATCGTCTCGGGCACGATGCTGGGCCTGTCGATCGCGTGGCTGGTCATCGCTCTGCGCCCCCAGCGGGACGACGGCGACCAGGTCGTGCGTCGCCACGGCAGGCTCAGCCGGGTCACCCGCCAGACATGGATCCTGCTGGGCGTGGGCGTCGTCGGCGGCGTCGTGACGTGGCTGATCACCGGGTGGCTCATCGCGCTGGTCGTCGTCCCAGTGGGCGCCGTCGGGCTGCCGCTGCTCCTGACGAACGCGGCGGCCGGCGCGCAGATCACCCGGCTCGAGGCGATGGAGGAGTGGACGCGCTCCCTGGCGGGAGTGCTCACCGTCGGCGTCGGCCTCGAGCAGGCGCTCGGCTCAACGCTCCGGTCCGTCCCGCCCGCGATCGCGCCCGAGGTCCGGCGTCTGGTGGCACGGCTGCGGGCCCGCGGGAACACCGAGGAGGCGCTGCGCGCGTTCGCCGACGAGCTGGACGACGCGACCGGCGACCTCGTCGCCGCCAACCTCATCCTCGGCGCGAGGCGTCGTGGCGCCGGGCTGGCATCGGTGCTCCAGGCCCTTGCCGAGTCCGTCGCCGCGGACGTGCGCGCCCGACGGCAGATCGAGGCCGACCGGGCCAAGCCGAGGTCCACCGCCCGATGGGTCACGATCATCTCCACCGGCGTCCTGGTCGTGTTCACCCTCTCGGGACGCTATGTCGCCCCCTACGCGACGCCCATCGGGCAGGTCATCCTCGTCGTCCTCGTGAGCGCCTACATCGCCACCTTGCTCTGGATGAAGCGCATGGCGACGGGGAAGCCAGCGCCCCGGTTCCTGGTCGGGACCGCCCGATGAGCGCCACCGTGCTCGTGCTCGCCGTGTGCGGGACCCTCGTCGGGCTCGCGCTGTTCATGCTCGTGATGGCCCTGCTGCCTGCGCCGCACGTCGACCTCGCGGACGCCGTCGCCCGCGTCGGCCACCGGCCCACCCCGCGACCAGAGGCGCCAGGGGCGGAGCGCAACGCCACGGACCGGCTCGGCAACTGGGCGATGAAGAACCTCCCCGCCGCAGCGTGGGTCCGTACGCCCCGGCGCGAGCTCGCCCTGCTCCAGATGCCGCTCGAGCGGTTCTACGGCGAGAAGGTCACGCTCGCGTTCATCGGCGTCGTCGCCCCGCCGCTCCTGGTGACGTTCTTCCGGGCCATCGGGCTCGGCATCCCATACCAGGTCACGCCCGTCCTCGCCCTGGGCCTGGGCGTCTTCCTGTTCTTCTACCCCAACCTGGACGCCGTCGAGCAGGCGAAGAAGGCACGCGCCGAGTTCCGGCGAGCGCTCGGCGCGTACGTCGACCTCGTCGCCCTCGAACGCCTCAACGGCGCCGGCGCGCTGCAGGCGATGGAGTCGGCCGCGCAGATCGGCAGCTCGTGGGTGTTCGCCAGGCTGGCCGAGGACCTCGCCCGATCGCGATGGTCGGGCGTCCCGCCCTGGGACTCGCTCGAGACCCTCGCCGACGACCTCGGCCTACCCGAGCTCGACGACTTCGCCGACATCATGCGCCTGTCCGGCGAGCAGTCCACCGCCGTCTACGGCCACCTGCGCGCCCGCGCCGAGTCCATGCGCTCCGCCCTGCTCGCCGACGAGCTCGCCCAGGCCAACGCCCTCGGCGAACGACTCCAGATCCCCGGCGCCCTCCTCGGCGTCATCTTCATGGCCCTGGTCATCGCCCCCGCCCTGCTGAGCATGGCGACCGGCACCTGACCCGACCCGGTGCGCCGCCGGACGACGCACCGCACCTCCCGCAAGTCAGCACCGAAGGAGTCAGACCATGTACCACCTGCTCACCGCGATCGCCGTCGCCAAGGCGTGGCTCGTCAGGCCCGACGACGACCCCGAACGCGGCTCCCACACCACCGACGTCGTGCTCTGGACCCTCGGCGTGATCGTCATCGCCGGGATCGTCATCGCAGCGGTGACCGCATATGTCACGGCCCAGGCCGCCAAGATCCAGTAGCCCCCGGCACGCCCGGGCCGGTACCTCGCACCGTGGTCGACGCGGGTGGGACGAGCGCGGCTCGACGTCGGTCGAGATGGCGATCCTGCTGCCCGCGCTGCTCGTCACGTTCTGGCTCGGCACCCAGGCGGCGCTCTACTACCACGCCCGCAACGTCGCCATGGCGGCCGCGAGCGAAGGCGCCCGCGCGGCGGCCGCGGAGGGTGGCCGCACCTCGGACGGCATCGCGGCCGCGACCGCGTTCGTCGCCGACGCCGGCGGCGACCACGTGATCGCCGGGCTCGGCGTCGCCGGCGATCGGAACGCCGAACGGGTCCTCATCACGGTGCGCGGGACCAGCATCACGGTGGTTCCGGGCTGGTCGCCGAGCTTCGAGGTGCACGCGACCGCACAGTCGGAACGACTGACGGCGGCGCCATGATCCAGGCGCTGCGACGGCTCTGGTCCCGGGACGAGCGCGGCTCTTCCTCCGTCGAGGCGGCCATCGTCGTGCCCGCATTCGTGCTCTTCCTCGGGCTCGTCATCTTCGCCGGGCGCACCGCCCTGGCCCACCAGGCCGTGCAGGCCGCGGCCAACGACGCCGCTCGTGCCGCATCGCTCGCCCGCTCGCCCGACGCGGCGCAGTCCGCTGCCCGCGACGCGGCGGCGGAGACGCTCGCCAACCGGGACCTGAAGTGCGCGCGCACCGACGTCGTCGTCGACACGTCGGCGCTCAGCGCTCCGCTCGGGACCTACGGATCTGTGAGCGTCGAGGTCCGATGCCTCGTCGACCTGGGCGACCTGACGGTGCCCGGGATCCCGGGCACCAAGGCCGTGACGGCCTCCATGTCCTCACCAGTCGACGCCTTCCGGGAGCACCCATGACCAGGCACCAGCCCACCGACGAGCGCGGGTCCATCAGCGCGTGGGTCGTGCTCGCAGCCTTCGCGACGATCGTGCTCGTCGGGCTCGTCGTCGACCTCGGCGGGCAGCTCACCGTCCTGGAGCACGCACGCGACGTCGCCGGCCAGGCGGCGCGCGCCGGTAGCGAGCGCCTGAACGCACCCCAGGCGATCGAGGGCCACGGTGCGTCCGTCGACGTCGCCGCCGCGAAGTCCGCAGCAAACGGATACCTCGCAGCGGCCGGCGTGGACGGCACGGTGACCGTCAGCAACGGCACCACGGTGACCGTCACCGTCCACGACCACTACGAGACGGTGTTCCTGGCCGCCGTCGGCATCGGCCGGCTCGGCGTCACCGGCACCGCCAGCGCCCGCGTGATCCGCACATTCGGAGGAGTCGAACGATGACCGTCCGCCGCCGCCTCGCCGGCCTCGCCGCGACCCTCGCGATCCTCGCCTTCGTGGCCGGGGTCCCGACGCTGCTCGTCTGGGCCTACGGGCGCCTCGGGACGCTGACATGGTCCGAGCTGTGGGTCCGCGCGCAGATGCCCGACGACGGGACGCTCGTGCTCGTGCTCCTCCAGGTCGTCGCGTGGATCGCGTGGGGGTACCTGACCTGGGGGCTGGTGCTGGAGGTCGTCTTCCGGGTGCGCGCGATGCCGGCGCCGCGTCTGCGCGGGCTCGGGCTGTCGCAGGGCGCGGCACGTCATCTGATCGATGCTGCCGCAGTGCTGTTCGTCGTAGTTCCTGTGACGGCGCCTCTCGTCGCGGCGCCGGCTCATGCTGTGACGTCGGCGAGCACCGGGCCGGCTCCGGCTGTGGCGTCCGCGCCGCTGGTTGCTCTGCCCGCTCCCCCGGTGGCCGAGCCTGTCGAGACCGCCGCGCCGACCCCGGCGACGTTCGAGTACACCGTCAAGCGCAACGAATCCTTGTGGAAGATCGCAGAGCGCTTCCTCGGGCACGGCACGGCATGGACCCAGATCCGCGACCTCAACCTCCAGGCCTTGGGTGACAACCCGTCGTACATCGAGCCCGGGATGGTGCTCCGCATCCCCACGATCGGGACGGACTCCCCCGACGGTGGGACGTATGTGGTCGAGCCAGGCGACACCCTCAGCGGGATCGCGCAGAGGAAGCTCGGCGACGCGGGCCGGTATCGGGAGATCTTCGAGGCGTCGACCTCGACCGTGCAGCCGGACGGCGAGCGGCTTACCGATCCCGACCTCATCCGGCCAGGGTGGACGGTGACGATCCCGGGCACGACGGCCGGCTCGCGCGCCGCCACCGCCACGAGCGCTGCCCGGTCCGGGCGGGCCAGGCCTGCTCCTGTCTCCGGTACCGAACAGGCGCCAGCCCCGCCGTCGCCGGTCCCGCCGTCGCCGGTCCCGACGTCGGCCGTCACGCCGACGCCAGAACCGCTCGCGACGGCTCCCCGGCCACTCAACGGGAGCGGGCTGGCGGCGACAGCGCCTGCGCCCGAGACGCCCCGCGAGCCCGCGGACGCCGCACCCTCGGGGCGGGCGACCACCGACGCCCCTCCCGCCGGCATGGAGGCCTCACCCACGTGGCTGGTCCCGGGGCTCGCGGGCGCCGGCGGGATCCTCGCCGGCGCGCTCTTGCTGACGATCCGGGCACGCCGCCGGACCGCCGCTCGGCGGCGCGAGACCGGGATGATGCTCCCGCCGCTGCCACCCGAGCTCCAGCCGACGGCGCGGACGGCCGCCTACACCGGTGCAACGCCGTCCGAGGCCGTGGCGTGCCTGACCGGCATGCTGGCCGCCCTCGCCGGCGAAACCACGGACCCCGAACGTCTCCCGCGGGTGGTCACCGCCGTCGTGGCAGGCGGAGAGGTGACGCTGACGCTCGGCGAAGACGCCTCGCTGCCCTCCCCGTGGTCCGGCGCCGGAACGACGTGGACGGCGCCGCTCACACCAACACCCGTCGTGGCCGGCGATGCGCCGTACCCGTTGCTCGTACCCGTCGGCGCCGACACCGACGGGCGGGTCCACCTGGTCAACCTGGAGCACCTCGGCACGCTGGGCCTGACCGGTGACGACGACCGGGTGATCGCGTTCGCACGCTTCCTCGCCTCGTCCGTCGCGCTGAACCCCTGGTCGGCGCGGGTGTGCGTCTACGCGCTCGGGGTGGCCGAAGAGCTCGCCGACATCGACCATCTGCGCCTGCAGTACTTCGGTCCGGAGGATTCCTCGGGCATCGAAGAGGCGGTCCATGCCGCCACGATCGGCACGGCTCTCGCGTCCGTCCCCGACAACCGGCTCCTGGTCCTCACCACGGGGTCCGGCGACCGCGAGCACGAGCTCGCGACCGCGATCGCCAGCCATCAGGCACGCCCCGCGGTGGTTCTCGTCGCGCTCGGCTCCAACCTCCCGGGCGCGACGCACGCCGCGATCACCGCTACCGGCCGGCTCGTCATCGCCGACCTCGGGATCGACGTCACTGCACCTGGCCTCTCCCGGGACGAGGCGGCGGCCTGCGCCCAGGTCGTCGCGGCGACCGACGCGGCAACGAGCGTCCCGATACCCGTGGACGACGACGCCGGCGATGGTTGGGAGACGCACGCGAACCTCGCAGGCGCGCTGCGCCCCGAGCTCGTCACCGACCGGCCCCGCGACGCGAGCGCGCCTGCCGGGAGCGCCTCGCTCCTGCCGGACGCCGCAGCCTCGTACGTCGACTTCGCACCGGTGACGGCGGACGACGTCGCCGTCCTCGCGCCCCTCGTGCGTGACGGCGTCCGAAGCGCCGTCGAAGAGGACCTCGACGACCTCGACCGCGACCTCGCCGACTTCGGGCGAACCCCCGCCCGGCGCCCCTGGATCCGCCTGCTCGGTCCCGTCGAGGGGCTCGGGTGCGGAGACCGGCACGCAGCGCCCTACCGCGACGCGACCCGGCTCGAGACGTTCGCCTACCTCGCACTCCACCCCAAGGGCGCCACCGCGGCTGAGCTCCGGGACGCCGGCATCGCGGGCACCAGCACCGCCCAGCGCGCCACGGAACTTCGGACCTGGCTCGGAAGGAACCCTGCGACCGGGACGCCCTACCTCCCGAACGCCCACCACTCCCCGGACCACGGCAAGTCCGGGCTCGTCTACCGGCTCGAGGACTGCCTCTGCGACGTTAGCCTCTTCCGCGCGCTGCGCGTGCGCGGCGAGGCGCGCGGCGGGGAGGCGGGGATCGCCGACCTCGTCGCTGCACTGCGACTCGTCGAAGGAGAGCCGTTCGCCCAGGCGCCCGGGCACTTCAGCTGGGTGTTCGAGGGCGAGCGACTCGACCACGTCATGACCATCGCGGTGCTCGAGGTGGCCTCGGTCGTCATCGCGCACGCCCTTGCGGTCGGGGACCTGGCCACGGCACGGCTCGCCGCCGAGGCCGCTCACCGGGCCGCGCCCGACGACGACCAGGCGAAGCTCGACCTGGTCGCCGTGGCGGCGCGCGAAGGGCACGGGGGCAAGGAGGTGCAGCACATGCTCGATGCGGTCGGCGTGACCTCGACCGACTACAGAAGTCCGATCGACCCATCGGATCGCACGCAGGAGATCATCGAGGCGCTGCGCTCGAGCGCACGATCGGGCGGCTGACGAGCTCTCGCCTCCCGCGGGGGCCGCCGGGCATCGGCGCGAAAGGATCAGACGCCCGGCGACCCCGCGTTCAGACTCGCGCACCGCGCGGGTCTCGGCTGGGAAGTCGAGCGTCCCGGTGGCGGAGGCGGCGGCCCGCCGGGCCGCGCGGGCACCCAGCAGCTCGGACGCTCGCCGCGCTACGGGGAGGCCTGTCGTCGACTCACGGCCGTCGCCCACAGCCACGCCTGGCCGGCTCGACCGTGCGGGTCCGAATAGGTCACAAGGACCTGACTGCGCGTCCAGGCCACGGCCTCGGCATCAGCCTCGAAGTCGCCTGTCTGCCGCTGCGAGATCCAAGCCTTGACGGGAATCGGCGCGTCAGGGCGATGGATGTGCTCCTCGTCGCGCCCCCTGCGCGGCGCCTCGACGGGAGAGTCGCGCATCGGCACGCGGTCGGGTCGGCGTCCTTCTCCAGTCATGAGGCGATCGTACATATGTTCTAGGGACGCGAAGTGTTGCGATAGAGGCTGGTGACGTCTGCGTGTCTTCGGGTGGCTCACGAGATCGGCGACAGGTCAAGCAACCTACGGACCAGATATGGGAGGCACATGACCTGCGCAAACAGAACATCCCACACTCCGTGAGCCGTTGATGTGGTGATCGTTCTGGTGATGCCCACGGCCGACGGTCGTGCGCATGGACACGAGCACCGCGTCGCCGAGCACTTCGCTCGCGGCTTTCACCGTGGCGGACCACGCGCCGTCTCTCGCTGAGTCCGCGCTGGCCTACGCGAGAGCCGACATCCCGGTCTTCCCGTGCGTGCCGGGCTGCAAGCCGCCGATGACCGGGGCTGGCTACAAGTCGGCCACCACGGATCCGGACCGCGTCGCCGCGTGGTGGAACGCCCGCCCCGACGCGAACATCGGCATCCCCACGGGCGAGCCGTCAGGTCTCGACGTCGTCGACATCGACCTGCACGGTGGAGTCTCCGGTCGCCCCACGTTCGAGCGCGCCCGGGACGCCCGCCTGGTCGACGGGTGGATGTGGTCGGTGCAGACGCCGTCGGGCGGGCTGCACGTCTACTTCCCCCACGCGGCCGGTGTCTCGCAGCGCTGCTGGACCACGGCGGCGCACATCGACTTCCGCGGCGACGGCGGGTACGTCGTCGCCCCGCCTTCGCGCATCGCGTTCGACCGTGACCACTCGGCGGTCTACGCGATGAATGCCGTCTCGACCGAGCCGGACCATCCCGTGGATGCCGCCGCGTTGCGACGGTTCATCGACCCGCCGCGGCCTCCCGGGACCGCCGGGCTGATCCCGCGGCGTGGGCGCGCGCTGGACGATCTCGTCGGCTGGGTCGAGCGACGCGGCCCCGGGACCCGCAACTCCGGCCTGTTCTGGGCCGCGTGCGAGATGGCCCGCCACGGGTACAGCCACGACAGCGCCCTCGCCTCGCTCGGGCCTGCGGCCCTGCGCGCGGGCCTCGAGGAGCGCGAGATCGCGACCACCGTCGGCTCGGCCTTCCGCCGTCAGCCACCTCTTCAGTCCTCACCGAACCCTGCCGGCACTGACGCACGCGAAGGGATGTCACTGTGAACACCGCCGAGGTCTACGACCGGCCGCACCGCATGCCAGCACCAACGCCTGCCGGCGCCGCACGGACGACGCCGCCGAGCTCACTTCCGAGCGGGCTCGCAACGTTCGGCGACCCGTCGCTGCGCGCACCAGGCTCACCGGCCACGTCGTCGGTGCGCAGCGGCGCAGGTGCCACGCGGTGGGTGCGGCCCACCGACATGCCCGAGGTGGCGATGAGTGCCCTCTCCAGTGCCATCGACGGCGCGCTCGCGGTTCAGTCGCGCGCCATCAGCGCGGCTGCTCGCACCGTCCGATCCGATCTCCGCCGACACCCCGAGCGCCCGCCGCTGACACCACCGACGTCGACGCAAACGCGCGAAGGGCTGGCCCTGTGATGGCCGCCTCCGACCTGAGGTCCCCCGACGTACTGCGCGACCTCCTGTTCCGCCTCCACGCCGACCCCGGGCTGTGGCGAGACGATCCCGAGGCGCGCGAGCTCCTGCTGCTGTGCCGCGAGAAGTACGCCGCGCTGGCCCGCAAGCACGGGCAGAGCGCCGACGACGCGATGCGGCTCGCGTTCGAGCTCCTGCACGCGGCGGGTACCCGCTGGGCGCACGACCCGTGGGGATCGCTCACGACGGCGATGCGGATCGCGCTGATGACGACGTCGTTCGAGGAGGCCCTGATGTGCGGGCGCGACCAGGCCTCGCACCTGATGAAGACCCGCACGCGCCGCGACGTGGCCCGGATCGGTGAGCACGAGCACCTCGCCCGGCACGTCGAGAACCTCGCGGCCAACCCCGGGTCGGCCGGCGCCACCACACATGAAGCCAGCCGCGCCTACGCGGAGGCCGAGCGGATCGTCGAGGACGCGGCCCGGTTGCTCGCCGTGTGCGGGTGGCCCGCCCAGGTCGCGGGGCACGCGGTCGGGCTCGTGGCCGCGCGGCTCATCGAGACGCCGGACCGACGTCGGGCGCACGAGGGCCTGCGGCACGACCGTGAGACGCCGATGGTCCTGGGCGTCTCGCACCGGTCGTGGTGCGTGCTCGTCACCGCGCTGCTCGGCAGCCCAGCCGCGACCCTCGAGCACACGTCTGTCGGGCACGGGCTCCTGCGCCGGCTCGCGTCCGGCGTGAGCGTCGACGAGATTCTGTGCGACGACCGCCTGGTCGGGCGGCTCATCGAGGCCGCACCGATCGCCGCTGCGAACACTCCCGGTTCAGTCGCGCAGCGGGAGGCGGTGAGCACCAGTGCGTGAGCAGACCGCCTACCCCACCGAGATCCGCCCGCTCGACGAGATCCGCGTCGCGGACCGCCGCCGCCGGTCGCTCGGGAACATCGACGGGCTCGCCGCATCCATCGAGGCGGTCGGCCTGATCAACCCGCCACTCGTCTCGGCAGACGGCGTCCTCCTGTGCGGGGCGCGCCGCCTGGCAGCGGTCCGCGAGCTGGGTTGGCGGCAGATCGAGGTGCGCGTGCACCCGGACGCGTCCGGCACGCTCAGCGCAGCCCTGGCCGAGCAGCAGGAGAACGGTCAGCGCCTGGACCTGCTGCCGACGGAGGAGGCTCGCCTCTACGTCGAGCTCAAGCCCCTCTACCAGGCAGACGCCGCCGAGCGTCAGGCCGCGAGCCGCTTCGGCCACCCCACCGCAACCGGACCGGGTGAGGACGACTCCCCCGGACCCCACGGTGCGCAGGAATCCTCCGGACCGCGCGGGCCGAACCTCACCAGCCGCCAGAAGGCCTCCCTTGCGATCACGGGCAAGCTGTCCTTCCAGCGGCTGGACCAGATCGCCAAGATCATCGCCGTCACCGAGGACCCTGCCACCGCATGGCATGTGCGCAAGGTGGCCGAGGGCGCCCTGACGGCGATCGACGAGCGCGCACCCGTCGACCCGCACTACCGCACGGTCATGGCAGCGCTCACCCTGGCCAACCTCTCCCCCGACGAGCCCACCGCACCGGACGACGTCGCTACGCCGGGTCCGGTACGGCCGCACCTGGTGTCAGACGAGGACGTCGCCGAGATGGCCCGGGAGGCCGAGCGTGTCGCCAAGGCTCGCCGTGCGGCCGAGCAGGCAGCGGCCGCGAAGCGGCGCCTGGCCGCCCAGCCGGTCCGACGCAGCGTGCGCGCCCTGTACCTGTCGATGCAGGACCTCGACGGCATCACCCGGCACTACGACCTGGACCAGGTCGCGCACGACCTCTCCGACCGCGAGTGGGACCTGGTCTGCCGCGTCGAGAGCGAGTGGCACGCCTTCATCACCGCCATCACCGAGGTCCGCGCCGCGCTCGCCGCAGACCCCACCCGTGCGGAGGCGGTGTGAGATGCGCCGGCTCCCAAGCCTCACGGCGCGCGGACGGCTCACGCTCGTCGCCGTCGGCCTCGCCGCCGCGATCGCCGTCGGCGGTCTGGCCGTTCACGCCGGAGACCGCACGCCCAAGGTGGTGGCGGCGCCGTCGCCCGCGCCCGGACTGGGAGCGCCGGCCGCGCCGAGCGACAACCAGTCGGCCGCGGCACCCCTCCGTCTTGCCGCGGACGGGACGGTCCCTCCGACGTCTGACCCGCTGGCGTTCACGACGCTCGTCAGCCAGGCCCTGTTCACCTGGGACACCACGAGCACCGATCCTGGCGAGGTTCGCGGCCGGCTGCTCGACGTCGCCGACCCGACCGGCGAGGAGTCCCCCGGCCTTCTCGCCGACCTCGACGGCTACGTCCCGGACGCCGCCACCTGGACGCGACTCGGGACGTACTCGACCCGGCAGTGGATCGACGTCACGACGGCAGCAGTCCCGGCCGCGTGGACCGCCGCGCTCGCCCAGACCCGGCCCTACGTGGCTCCCGGCACCACCGCCGTGACGGTCACGGGAGTGCGGCGCCGCGCCGGTACGTGGGAACGCGAGGCGGTGACGTCGCAGCACGACGTCGCCTTCACCGCCTTCGTCGTGTGCGCGCCGACCTACCCGACCTGCCGGCTCCTGCGCCTCTCCGCGCTCGACAACCCGCTGCGATGAGGAGGTCGCCATGAAGAGACTGCTCGCCGCCGGTGCCCTCGTGACGGTCCCCGTCCTAGGGCTGACGACGATGACCGCGCTCGGTGCTCAGGCGACGGCGTCCGTCTGTGATGCCGTGACCGCGCGCGTGGGCACCGTCCCGGGGACGCTGTCGGCTCGGACGGCCGATGGCCGAACCGTCACCCTGAACGGGTCCCAGCTGCGCAACGCGGCCACGATCATCGAGGTCGGGGCGCAGACGCCGGGCGTTGGCGAGCGGGGCGTCATCGTCGCGCTCGCCGCCGCCCTGACCGAGTCGGGGCTGCGGATGCTCGCCAACCCGAACGCCTCTCCCGTCTCGGCGTACTTCCCCAACGACGGCACCGGGGCGGACCACGACAGCCTGGGCATGTTCCAGATGCGCCCCCGCGCAGGCTGGGGAACCGTCGCGCAGCTCATGGACCCCGCGTTCCAGGCACGCGCGTTCTTCGGCGGCCCGACCGGCCCGAACCACGGCTCCCCACGCGGGCTGCTCGACATCACAGGTTGGGAGGCCCTGACCCCGGGCGCCGCGGCCCAGGCGGTCGAAGTCTCCGCCTACCCCGACCGGTACGCGCTCTGGGTCCCCGTCGCCGAGCAGATCCGGACGGCGCTCACCACACCACACCCGACCTCGCCGGCCGCGGAGTCCGTCCCGACCTCGGCCGGTCCCGGCGTCTTCCCGCTCCCGCCCGGGACCTGGACCCGGACCAGCGGCTTCGGGGAACGCCTGAACCCGGTGCTCGGCGTGGTGCGCCTGCACGCGGGCGTCGACCTCGCCGCCCCGTCCGGCACGCCCGTCCTTGCGACGGCCGCGGGCCGCGTCGTCGTCGCCGAGTACACCGGCGGGCTGGGCAACCACGTCGTCATCGAGCACGACGTCGCCGGGCACGCCGTCGCGTCCGTGTACGGGCACCTCCTGGCCACCTCCCACGACGTGAGCGTCGGTGACGTGGTCCTTGCCGGGCAGGTCATCGGGCACGTCGGCTCGACGGGCAGCTCCACCGGCCCGCACCTGCACTTCGAGATCCACCCCGGCGGCCCGGACGCGCCCGCCGTCGACCCGACATCGTGGCTCGACACCGCCACGGTCGGCCGGCCCGCCGACGTCGGACCGACCGCCGCGTGCCCTGCGAGCGCCACCGGGAGGGCGGGCTGATGCCCGCCGTCACGCCGGACTTCGGCGCGGTCTCGACCAGCGGCCTGGGCGAGGTGGTCGGCGCGCTCCTGACGGTCACGCTCGTCGTCGCCGTTGCTGCGCTGATCGTCTGCGCCGTCGCGTGGGCCATCGCCACCGGCACCGGCGCGTGGCAGGCCACGGCGCGCGCCCGGGCGGGCGTCCTGGTCGCGCTCGCTGCCGCCGTCCTGGCCGGCGGCGCCCTCGCGTGGACCAACTGGCTGCTGGACACCGGGGGCCACCTGTAGCGCCGCCCGCCCGCCATCCGTCACGAACCGGAGGACCCCATGCATCGCCACCGTCTGCTCGCCGACATCTCCATCACGCCCAACGCCGACGGCCTGCCTGGCATCGAGCAGCTGCGGACCATCGTCGGCGCCGTGATGACCGTCGGGCTGATCCTCGCCGTGCTCGCGCTGATCGTCGCGGCGATCGTGTGGGCGTTCGGCGCAAACTCCTCCAACCCGCACCTGGCGGGACGAGGAAAGACGGGCGTCGTCGTCGCGCTGGCCGCAGCGGTCGTCTGCGGCGAGGCCGTCGCACTGGTCAACTTCTTCTGGAACGTCGGCCAGCAGGTCGGGTGAGGCCACCATGGACGTCTGCGACCTGCCCGTCGCCGCTCCTGTCTGCAAGGTCGCGACCGACGGCGCGGCATCGGTCCTCACCGGACCTGCAGAGTGGTTGGCCGGCGGCGTCGCCGGAATGGCCACCTACCTGCTGCGCGGGGTGTGGTCGGTGTTCGAGGCCACGACCTTCGTCGACATCGCCTCGCCGCGCTTCCAGCGCGTCTACGCGATCCTGTTCGGGGTCGCGGTGTTCGTCATGGTCGCGTTCTTCCTGCTCCAGCTCATCGGCGGGATGGTCCGACGCGACCCGACCGCGCTCTCGCGCGCAGGTCTGGGTCTCGGCAAGGCCGTGCTCGGCTCGTTCGTGGCGCTGTCACTGATCGCCACGGCGCTCGAGATCGTCGACCGGCTCTGCCTGGCCATCGTCGCGGCCGCCGGGACGACGGTGGCGGCCATGGGCGACCGCATCGACCTGCTCACCGGGACGGTCGGCACCGCCGTCGCCACCGGACCCGCCGTGGCGTTCCTGATCGCGCTGTTCCTGGGCGGGCTCGCCGTCGCGGCGGCGTTCATCGTCTGGATCTCGCTGCTGGTGCGCAAGGCGCTGCTCCTCGTCGCGATCGTGTTCGCACCGATCGCGTTCTCGGGTGCGACCTGGGACGCGACCCGCGGATGGGTGTCGCGGTGGACGCAGTTCGTCGTCGCGCTCATCGTGTCCAAGCTCGTGATGGTCGTGGTGTTCCTGCTCGCCGCCGAACAGGTCTCCGCACCCATCGACACCGACCTGCGCTCGGTCGCAGACCCCCTCGCCGGGATCGTGCTGCTGCTGATCGCCGGGTTCGCGCCCTACCTGACCTACAAGGCCATCAGCTTCATGGGCGTGGACTTCTACCACGCGATGAGCACCGAGCAGGAGGCCAAGCAGGCACTCAACCGGCCCGTGCCCGTGCCCCCGAGCCCGATGCGGATGACGCCGCCGCGGGTGCTATCCGGGGCCGACGGAAGTGATAAGCCACCGCCGTCGATGGTCGCCAGAGGCGCCGGATCCGCGGGTGGCACCTTCGGTCCCGGCGGCGGCTCGGGAGCGCAGGCGGCAGCCGGGACGACATCAGGCGCGACCGCCGGGTCGAGTGCAGCGGCCGCGGGCGCTGCCGGCGCTGCGACCGGCGGCGCTGCTGTCGCGGCTCTCGCACTCAAGAGCGCGGCGACGGCGGGACCGCGGCTCGGAGCATCCGTGGCCGACCGTGCAAGCCGCCAGACCGACCTGGGACCCGGCCGGAGCGATCGGCGATGACCAACGAGGAGAGGCTCGCGACCACCTCTCGCTTCTCGCGCCTGCCCCGGCGCGGAATCCTCGTGGGACTGTCCGGCGCACAGCTCGGCGTGCTGGGTCTCGGGGCAGCCGCACTCGTAGCCGCGCTCGTCGCCGGCGGGACCTCCTTTGTCGGCGCGATACCCGTGCTCATGACCTGCGCGGCACTGTGCTGGACCCGTGTCGGTGGGCGACCCACGGTCGAATGGCTGCCGGTCATCACCACATGGGCCAGGCGCTCGGCAACAGGACAGCTCGAGTACCGCGCCCGCGTCGGACGACCCCGACCCGCCGGCACGCTTGCGCTGCCCGGCGACGCCGCTCGCCTGCGCCAGTGGGTCGACGCCGAGACCGGCGGCGTCATGATCCACGACCCCCACGCCGCCACCCTCACCGCCGTCATCGGCGTCCAGCACCGCGCGTTCATGCTCCTCGACGCCGACGACCAGACCCGGCGCACCGCCGCCTGGGGCCGCGCGCTCGCGTCTACCTGCCGCTCCGGGAACATTGCCGCGGTCCAGATCCTCGAACGCACCCTGCCCGACTCCGGCAGAGGCCTCGCGGACTGGTGGACCGCCCACGGCAGCGACGACGGGGGCTGGGCCGCCCGCACCTACGCCGAGCTCATTGATCGCGCCGGCCCCACCGGAGAGCGACACGCGTCGACGATCTCCCTGACCATCTCCCTGCGCTCGGCCGCCCGTTCCGTCCGCGCCGCCGGCGGCGGACTCCGTGGCGGGGCCGAAGTGCTCCGCCAGGAGGTCGCGTCTCTGACTGCCGCGCTGCGCGCGGCGGACCTGACGCCGTCAGCGATGCTCGACGCCGGCGACCTAGCGCTGGCGATCCGGACCGCGTACGACCCCGCCGTCGGGGCCGCGCTCGAACGCCACGGGACGGTCGGCCGGGACCTCGCCACCGCCGGACCCGTCGCGGTCACCGAGTCCTGGGGACACCTGCGCGCCGACTCCGGCTACCACGCCGTCCTGTGGATCTCGGAATGGCCGCGCACCCTCGTCTACCCCGGCTTCCTCGCCCCACTCCTCCTCGCCCCCGGCGTCGGACGCACCTTCTCAGTCACGTTCACACCCGTCCGCGCCGACGTCGCCGCCCGCGACCTACGCCGCAAGAAGACCGAGTACATCTCCGACGCTGCGCAGCGCGGAAGGATCGGGCAGATCGAGGACGCCTCCGAGTCCGCCGAGTACAGCGACGTGCTCCAGCAGGAGGCTGACCTCACCGCCGGGCACGGCGTCCTGCGGGCGGTCGGGCTCGTCACGGTGTCCGCGGCGACGCTCGACGAACTCGAGCGAGCTATTGCCGCCGTCGAGCAGGCGGCGATACAGGCATCGTGCGAGACCCGACGACTGTGGGGGCAGCAGGCGCGGGCGTTCGCGCACGGGGCGATTCCGATCGGTCGGACCCCATAGCCAAACCAGGTGAATGCACGGACGCCGTCCCCGCCGACCAACGGCTACGACGCCAGGGCGGCGGTGAGGTCGACCTCGACGAGCTGGCCCTCGAAGCCGAGCTGGGCGACTCCCAGGAGGGTGCTCGCCGTGGTGAACGCCTGCCCCAGGGGCGACGTGGTGAGGCGGTGCCACGCGGCGCCCAGGACTTCGACGTCGTCGGTGACGACGTAGATGACGGACCGGACCACGTCCGCCGGGGTCGCATCGACCGCCGCGAGGGCCGTGACGGAGTTCGCGGCGACCTGGTCGATCTGGGCATCGAGGTCGCCGCGGCCAACCACCTCGCCGTCGATCCCGACAGGGCACTGGCCGGCGAGATGGGCAGTCCGGCCCGCCTCGACGATGGTGATGTGGTGATAACCGGGCGGTGTGTGCAGCCCAGGAGGATTGATCCGGGAGATCGCCTTCGTCATGGGCGCCAGCATGCCGAGTCAGACCTGAGCTCGCACGAACTTTGTGACACTCACGAAGATCTCGACGGGCAACGGCACCGAGGACTGCAAACATCTGGGTGCGTTCAGGAGCGGCCCTCGATCCTGGGCCCTTCGCCACTCCATGGCTCAGGCCAGCTCGAGATAGTCGCTGAGGATACGGATCCAGGTGCCGAAGGCGTCGAGGTGGGCGTCGTGGCTGCCCTCGGGGATGTCGGCGCGACGCGTCCCGGGGCGACGACAGATCAGTTCGTCCCTCTGCTCGTTGGTGAACATCCCGTGCTCGGCAAAGACTGCGAGGGTGGGGACCGTGAGACCTTCCCACTCTGTCCAGCGAGGCTCGTGGACCGCGGCGATCGTTCGCTCCATGACATCGGCATCGAACCTCGGACGCAGCCCCCTCTCAGTGCGCTCGAGCCCATCGATCCATGCTTGCGCCAGCGGGGACTCGCCGAGGAACTTGCGGGCGCTCGCGACGTCGGTGAACGGTACCGGCCAGGATGCGAAGTAGTTACCGAGTTCGCGCGCATCCTCTGTGCGGTCGCTGCCTGCGACGTGACCCTCGAGCATCACAAGCCGGTCGACGAGATCGGGTCGGGCCGACGCGGTCAGGAACGCGGTGTGGGCGCCCATGGACTGCCCGACCAGGGTCACCTTCTGCCCGGGCAGCAGCGCCTCGATCACCGTGATCACGTCCTCGACGAACGCGCGCCGCGACAGATCCGCGGGACGCCGCGTGCTCTCGCCGTGACCTCGCTGGTCGACGAGCAAGACGTGGAACGAGTCGGCGAGGGCGTCGGCTGTCGGCACCATCTCACGCGAGCTGCCGGCGAGTCCGTGCAGCAGGACGACAGGTGGGCCGTCACCCCCGCGAGTGGTGACGGCGATGCGCACATCACCGTTCTGGACCATGCCTCCTGAGATCACCCGGCAATTGTCACGTGCACGGCTCGGGGCTCGCCCATCCGTCGGGGTGTCAAGCGTCGTTGGCTGGGTAGAAGCGGTGTGCGCGCGGAGAATGAGCCATGCGCTCCTCGCAACCCCCGGTCGTGCGGGTCCTCCCGGAGCCGTCGACCCCGCTGCCGGCGCACGAGTGGCCGCGCACGATCCCCGCCGTCGAGCAGGTCCACCACGACGGCCTCGACCTCGGCCCGGGCGTCACCTTCCTGGTGGGCGAGAACGGCTCCGGCAAGTCGACCCTCGTCGAGGCCGTCGCCGTCGCGTACGGGCTCTCCCCCGAGGGCGGCTCCCCGCACGGGCAGCACACCTCCCGCGCGACCGAGTCCCCGCTTCACCAGGCGATCCGCCTCCAACGCGGCATCGGGTCCGGCCACTGGGGGTTCTTCCTGCGCGCCGAGACCATGCACGGCTGGTACACGTACGTCGAGCAGATCGGCAGCAACCCGCGCAACCCCGACCCGCGCTTCCACGAGATGAGCCACGGCGAGTCGTTCCTCACAGTC
>Ga0082212_10000518_pt1 | contig 55656 bp, 64 predicted proteins | sample TergutNt197P3_FD_71548 | JGI IMG/M metagenome (GOLD analysis project Ga0082212, IMG submission 71548) | Neocapritermes taracua P3 segment gut microbial communities from Petit-Saut dam, French Guiana - Nt197 P3 | ecosystem: Host-associated > Arthropoda: Insects > Digestive system > Gut ...
CATTCAAAATAGCCTTCTACAACATTTTTGACTAATATGCCAGAAAGGCAACGACCAACATCTGTAAGAAGCACTTCGCCGATTGGGAATTTCTTATCAGGATAATCAGTTACTGTTACTACTTTATTGTCATATGCAATGTGTAGTTTTGGGATTAACTCTTTCGGATATTTATTGATAAAACCTGAAGGAGAACTAAACTCAATTAATCCATAATTCTGAAGCTCATTCAATGTGGTAAAGTTTATTGTCAAGGGTCTAAAGAACTCATCTTCAACATCAACAATAATTATTTCTGTGGCATTAAAGCGTCCCTCGTTTACAACTAACACTCTTGATATAAGGTTACATAAATTGACAAAAACCCTTGCATACAAAGGTGTTATTTCCGACAATAATCGAATCATCTGTGGTGGAGTACTTCCTGGAACTTCAAATTCGCCCGCTAAAATGCGTCCCCATACATATTGCATTTCTTCATTTGAGACAAATTTTGCGGAATCCATAAATCGAGATAACCAATCATCATCCACTTCTGAGGTTTCTCCAAAATCTGTCCCTTCTTTAGCTGATGTCTCTGCAATTCTTGCAATTTTTGATTGATTTATTAATTCCTTATACGTTCTCTTTGTATTCGCAATAGCCAGCAATTTCGCTTCTGGCGACATGGTGCTATTCTTTATTTCTTCAATATATGACTTAACCGCTTCATGCTTTATGCCAAAGAAAGGAAGTACAGATCCTACGGCATTAGCAATTCTGTTGGTACTTTCTTTTACAACCGCTTCTACCGCAGCTTTCGAAACTTCAAGAGCAAAATTCTCGTCATTCATGGTTGTTCTCCTTCATTACTTGTGAAACCGTCATCTTTTATGAAATGAATAAATCCACCACCGCCCTTCCATGCTACATCTACAGAAATTCCACCTAATTCTCCATCAATTACTTGAATTAGGCGTTTTGTTGCACAGGTTATGCTTTCTGCGCTACAATCAATTCCAATGTAGTTCCGCCCCAATTTATGAGCAACGGCTGCTGTTGTCCCAGAGCCGAGGAAAGCATCCAGTACAAGATCGTTTTGATTTGTTGCGATTTCAAGAATCTGCCGTATTAGTGATTCAGGTTTTGGGGTGTCGAATACAGGCGCTTCAGGAAAAAGTGATAAAATGTGCTTTTTGGCTTGATTCGTCGTGCCGACTTGATAAGCGTTCCAAAGTGTTTCTGGTGTCAATCCGATTTTTGCATCTTTCAAAAACTTTTTTTTGCGCGGCACTCCTTTACCGTCTGCACCAAACCACACATTCCCTTCTCCTATTTCATTTAACATCCTCTCTTGATTATATATCCAACAGCGCCCATTTGGAGGGTCATGAGATATGCCAGAAGGGGAAGTTATAGTATAGAATTGACTGGCAACAGCATGACCGGCTTGCACGTTCAAAGATACAGATTGCCAAAGACCACGTGGGTCATTGTCTGGATTTTTATATCTTTTTTGAACATCTGAGCTTAACGGCAGAAGATTTCTTGAATCCTTAAATTCGGCAGGGCATTTTGCGTAAAGCAATATGTATTCATGATTATTGGAAAATACACGCCGATTTTCACGGGTTGTCCTATGCTGCCACACTATCGTCGAGATAAAGTTATTTGCTCCAAACACTTCATCGCAAAGCACTTTAAGGTAGTGTAGCTCTGTATCATCTATCGAAATCCATATGCTGCCATCAGACGATAATAACGGAAACAATTTTGATAATATTTCTTTCATGCTTAAAAGCCATTTTTCACGAGAGGCATTATCACTATAATGATTATACTCCTCGCCGTTATTATAAGGCGGGTCAATATATATACACTTTACTTGATTCAGAAGTTCCATTTTTAACGAATCACAAACCACACGATTATCACCGTGGATAATCATGTTTCCGCTGTTTGCTATCCCGTATTGTTTTACGGTTTTCAGTTTGTGATTCGCCATATCGTTAAATACCTCACATTTTACAAACTAATAATAATTCTGCTTCGGTATCCGTTTCAAAATTCTTGCTCGTTGTATTTAATTTGCTATGCGCGAAATACCCCGGAGAAAACAACTCAACATGGGCGTAAAATGATTTTGCTTTTTCTATCAATTCGTCAATCATTTGCATACGAGGCGTTGCAGGTTGATTGTTGTTGAATGGGGAATACGATAAAACAAGGGGAGCATCTATTTTTGAAGCATATTCAAATAATTCGTTGAACGCTTCAGGTGCTTTTGACTTAATGCAGAAAGGAGATTGATGTCTGTCTTTTCTGTAAATACCCCTGCTGATTCCCTGTTGGTTAACAAAGGTTGAAGAAACTTCGGGGGTATCTCTTAAACAAATGGTCTCCAATACATGATAGTAACGACTATAATGATACCTTGTGTATGGCGGGTCTGCATATATAACCGAAACATCTTTTTCACTTAAGTCCTTCAATGCTTCACGATAATCCGCCTTGATAACTTCGTGATTTGCGGGTGAAGATTCGTATTGGCAATATTGCTTAATCCAATGTTGTAAGCGGTCATAGAAGCATATCGAGCGGTCATTTATTATTTTCAACCGTAGATTTGTTTTTAGTTTACCTTTGCTGTTCCTTACTTGTAAAGGTTGTGCAAATTGTTTACCTATTGTGTTTACAATATCGCTTGTTGCGCTTAGTATCGCCGCGACCAATATATCTCGTTGTGGTGAGTTGATTTCCGTGACTTGATATACAGTTTCTAAGGCAGCATCAATTTGAAGTGCTTGTTCGTATGAAAAATATAACCCACCAAAGTATCTGGTGACCATAGCCTTTTCGTTATTATCGAAACCGCTTTTACTAATATTGTTTAAAGTGTTTTTAAGAATCTCATAAAAAAGCTGAGAATAACCGTTAATCTCAAACTGCTCTGCTTTTAGCAAAGACCCTTCTTCAATAATTTCATAAAGGCACTTTATCGAACCTGCCTTTGCGTTCTCAATGGCTTTTACTTCATATCCGATTAACGGAGCAAAAACGTTCCGTAGTAATTTATAGTTATCAGAAGAAAAGACAGCATCCATAAACTCTTCAGCAGTAATCTCTAAAGCACTTGAATTGAGCAATGCTGAGCAAATAACCCTTGAATACTCTTGAATGTCAATGGATACGACTCTCCGTTTCTGGCTAAGAAACTTTGATACGGTGCCGGAACCCGAAAACAAATCACAGACAGTTCCTTGTGCGGGGTCTATGCTGTCTATGGTTTCATCTATAAACTCAAGCATCCGCAATTTACTGCCAAGATAATGAATCGGACGGATGGCTTCAGGGTTTGCAGTTTTGGTTGTTTGCATATTGACCCCCACTATACTAAATAATATAACAACGGCAACAGTGGCACCGTCTCTTGTAATTCAGCCACGGTTGTTTGGTATCTTACTAATCTATCGGTGCGCTCGCGGTGTTTGCAAACCAATTCATGTAGCTTTTCATGATCGGATTGCTCCGGGAACACTAACATATACATAAATGTGCGTTCAGCTATTTTTGCGAAAACCCCAATCGGTTTTCCTTCTGATGGGTATTGCCGTCTATCAGGGTTCGCCAGCTCTATTCTATAATTTGAACTGGCGACAGAAACGGTTGGTCTTATCTTCGTTTCGCCAAGACCGCCATCCCAAAGAACATTTCTCATAATTAGCCGATAGATGCCATTGATGCCGGGGAGACCCCCAAAATACTCGCGAAATGTTGTAACATCAAAATTCGCTTGACTCCATCGCCTGTTAGTGCTGCCGGGGATTTCGGCAATCAGTATTTTACAATTTTTATCAAATGACCACGCACCCAACTCATCCTGTTCGTCAACTGGTATGATTACCTCTATTTCTTCTCTTTTTTCTGGTTGTTTCAATTTTCTTCGAATTGGCTGCGATGTAGCCCGTGTTGAGTTTTGTGCCGCTTTCTCCACGACTTCAATATCAGTAATACTTTTGAGTAAAGCGTTGGAATTTCTTAACCATTCGTTCCACATTATTTCAATTTCGTCAATTCTCTCTTTTGAGACTTCATGGAGTACAAACGCTTCAACATTTCTACGAAGTCCTTTTGCGGTCATATTCCCCGATCCAACAACGAGTGTTCCGCCATTCGTTGTCCGAAACCAACTAAACTTCGGGTGAAATGTGGAGCCACTATCTACGGATAAAAATGCGCTTAGTTGTAGATGACTCTTTGATTTTCTTTGAATATCAGTCAGTGTCTCCAGTGTTCTTGTGTTAGTTATGTCATCCATTCCAACAACCAAGTGGTATCTGCCGCGACCGATAAAGTCCTCAAACACTTTATCACCCATCAACATATTAACACCGCTTGAAGTAACATAGGCATACGCCCCTGCACCATAAAGCGCATTGTCACATGCTTCTAGTAAAGCCTCGTGCAATAGTTTGTTCTTCCCGAAGGAAGGGTCTTGGATGTTGAACATATTTCCACCTCGTTTGTTTACCGTTAGATTTTAATTGTTAAGGCCATTGGTTTACGCTTCTTTTCTTTTTCCGCCTTTGTTCTACCATCAAGTGGTTTTGGTACATCCTTTGGAATAAGCCATGCACGTCCTAGTTTTGTAGCATCTTTTATTTTCCCTTGTGAACACAGAGATTGAACCTGACGGTCAGTTATTCCCCATTTTTCAGCCGCTTGTTGCGACGACATCAAGTTTAGCTCCATATCATGCTCCTTTTTTATATGTACTACGTTCTACTCATTATTATGGCACGGATATGCGAAGAATACAAGAAAATATTTAGTGTTTACCCACATTGCTTTCGTTATCTTCGTGGCTGTATTCATCACTGTACCAAACTATCTGTCCAACAAACCGGACTGCTTTAATTTGTAATGCTTATTTTTATTTTCAATTGGGACAATGTTTTGTAGCTTATAATCCAATAAGTTTAAAAGTTGAAATATCAGCTACTTATTTTTAATGTCGCCCTTAGCGTATATAACTATTTCGGCTGTGCTTGATCTGCCACTGTGCCTGTTTTTGCGCGATTTCTTGTGCCTTGACCGCGCTAATAATTTCGTCCGCACGTTCACCTCCCAGATGCCTCCGCAGGCGACCGTAATCGCGCTCAACACCTTGCAAGCGCTCGTTTTCCGGCTCTAACCTGTTTGCACGACTTGTCAAATCCCGAATCTGATTGTTAGCTCGGTCAAGCATGGTTTTCAATTCATTCGTTTTTTCTATAAACTGTAACAGGATGCTGCGAATTGCATCCTTCAATCGCTTGACCAACGGAGCAGCGTGTTTGTCGTGATAGGTTTTCGCGTACATCAACGGTTTCGGCTCCGGCAATTCGTACTTCGGATCGTTATCATAATGCGCGGCGTTCTTGGCGACGAACCGCTCTTTTTCTTGAATCGTTTTCAGCTTCCCCTGCGTTTTATCCAATTCGAGAAGGAAATCGTTAATTTCGCCCTTAATTTCTGACCGCTTGTCAGTCAGTGCGCTGACTTCCATATTCTTTTCAGTAATTTCCACATCAAGAGTGGCGACCTCTTTTACACGCTGTTCCTTTTTGAAATTCTCGACACTTAAATGCGTATCGTGTGTGCCAAGCTGCTCCCACTCGATTCCGTGTCGCTCCATGACCAGAGAAAGCTGTTCATTTTCCGACCGAACCCACTGATTCCATTCTGTATCGCCACGAGTACCGCCAGTGAAACCTTGTGCAGCAAGAGCTTGTTTAAGCGATACTCGTGTATCCAAACCGCGCTTGCTGCCAGTGATGAAAGGCACAAAATCCACATGAAGATGCGGGGTGGCTTCATCCATGTGCAGATGAGCGGAGAATACTCTCAGATTAGGATTCCGTTCTTGAAAGCTCCGCATGAACTCGTCCAGCACTTTAGCGGCGATCTGACCGTCCGCAGAAGCGGCTGACATATTCTCCATCTTACCGACCTGGAAGATGACCTCTTTAAACAGCTTCTCCTGCTTCCCTGTGCGGATTTTTCATAATAATTATCAATGCAACGGTCGGCACGGGTCTGCTTTGCGTTATACCGCTCCACCGCACCGTCAAACAATTCGTGGTAGACTTCCTTTATCAGCGTGTTACTACCCGAGTTTGCCACTTCTGAGAGCGAAAACGAAGCACTAAATGGCTTCGCTTTCATTGGTATGAGACGTTTTTCCTTGGAATCAAGGTGTTTTTGAGTCTTGAGAAAATGTACCTACAAAATGTACCTACATGAAAATCTGTGTTCCAGTCTTTATGCTCTTCAGCTCGCCTCGTTGGAACATTTTGTAGGGTATTTTAATGTTGAACGCGTCAAGGATGAGTTTCAAGTCAGGATCGTCGATATTCAGGAACCTGTAGTAGTCGCCGGGCATTTTTTCGATCTGCCATTTGTTGAGGGCTTTCTGGACACGTTCTGCCGACAATCCAGCAGTCCAACTGACCTCTTTCTCAGCCGCCGAGGGAAGCAGTCCAGACCCGACGATTCTGTTTTGTACTATCCTCATCAAAATCAGAGCAATCATGCATATCAGTAGGTGAGCTTCAATATGCTCCTTGTTTCTTACGAACATGGGGCGCGCGCCCAAGTCGCCCTTCATCACGCGGAACTCGTCTTCGATACGAGACAAACCGTGATATTTGTCGATCACATCTTTGGGGTGTAGATTCAGTTCTGACGTAACTATCTGGTAGTACCCCATGCTCTTCTTGTACTGGTCGATTTTATCGATATCGAGCATCGCCCTCAATTCAGAGGAATTAAAAACCTCACCGGTCTTTTCGTTCACAACTTCCTTCCTTAAATACTGACGGATGCTTTTAGACTGTGCCGTTGTCACGCGGAAATTTGCTGGGTGCTCCAGAAGCTTTCCAACAAACTCAAGAAAGGACTTGTTTTCGGCTTTCGCCCGCTTTTCATGGTTCTTGCTCCAATATACAACGACCAGTTCGGAGACGGTCCGCATCTTACCAGTTTCATCCTTTGCTTTCCTGTCGATGATTCGGCTTTTGTACTTGAACTCATCGCCCTCATATATATATCCATCCTCGCTGTATATCCAACCTCGTTCGGCTGCCTTGCTTTTCAAAATGCTCTTCGCAACTATGTATCCGTTCCCTGCATCTACAAGGCGGAGCAGGTTAGGGTAAATACAGATTCCGCGGTCACCGATCAGGACAAACCGCGAGAAGTCGATGTCGTCGATGTTCTTCTTTAAGGCGTCGCGCAAGGTCAAGTGGTCAAGGGTGTTCCCCGGGAACGACTCTATTGCGATCGGGATGCCGCTGTCGTCCATGAACAGGCCCATCTGCACGATAGGCTGTTTTCTTTTTTCTTTGCTGACGCCCATCTTGCGGAGCCCTTTTTCGACGATCGCCCCTTCTTCGTCCAACTCGTCGTCGTCCGGCCCCTCTATCTCGAAGTAAAAGTTGGTGACGTCGTAATAGATGATCTCGGGGCGGCGGTGCGCCTTTTTCACGAGGTTAGTGTTGATCCTGCGTATGATCCGGTCTTTGTTTTCAGCGATGAAGTCCAACGTGTCATAAACATTGTCCGGGTTGAAATCGGCAAGAATGGCTTCGTGGTAGTCCTCATTTTGGCGGACTGTGGCTATTTTCGACGCCGGGTTGAGAAGTCTGCCGATAATGAGCAGCCTGGCAAATCCATAAACGTCGTACTCTATTCTTGTGAACCCCTTGTATGAGGAAAAGAAATTGCGCAGCCCAAGCTCCTCAATGATTCGTTCCAAGAGTAAATGCGAGAATATTTTGGGGTTCCCGACACAGTTCGGGTTGCCTTCATCGAAAGTGAAAGTGTATTTCTCGCGGGGGGTCTCGCTGATGCAGTACGGCTCAAGGATGGGGATCAGCGGTTGCCCCGCCTTGAAAGACTTGCGCAGACGTTCCAAGTAATCAGGATTCCCGTCGTCAAAACGGGTCAATGGCCCAATGTTAAGAATGACTTTTTTCTGAGAGATCTTGTATCCGTCTTTGTTTTCGACCCTGATTGAATTGACGAGCCGGAGATAGTCCTTCCCGCTGTTTTTGACAGTTTCAATAAACATAAAGCCCTCCAAGCACAATGACGTACCAACGTACCTACTATTGCAGTATACCATGAGGGCGATAAAAAAGCAAGCGTTTTCCTTGCAAATTAAGACTTTTTTTCAATTCTTTTTACGCTTTTATTAGTATTTTACTGGCAAACTCGGGGGGGAAAACTCGCGAAACTCTGTATGCCGTTTCACAAGTTCGACAAATCTGTCGGCTCTCACTCTGTCTGTATTGTAGCGGTCAATCTCGGCTTGCATTTTCTCGATTTGACAGACTTTGATGAACCTGACTTTTTTGTTGAAATACCAACCGCTTAACGGACAAAACAGTAATCCAAACGTGGAATGACAAAGCTAAGAAAACATGCTATAATCAAACAAATAGATGGAAATACTAACCTAAATTTGGCATTTTCGCGCAAGAACTTGTCTAAGGGCTTTTTTTGTTCGGGGGGGCTGATTTTTGTGATAAGATTAAGAAGACTATTGAAGGCTGTGCAACGCTGCGGAAAAATCGCTGTTTTGCTTGCAACTGTCTTGCTCATGCAGGTTTTTTTACCGACTTTCACGGTGCCCACCTCGGCAGACAGCAGCGGACAAATGACGGTAATAATCGAAAAGCTGATCGAGGGAACGCCGATATTAAGGTGGTGCGTATCAAACGATGTTTCATTAGAGGTGATGGACGCTTTTTCCTATTCGCTTTGCCTTTCAGGCGGGGATGTTCCTGTTTTGACTGATATAAAACTAACAGGCGACGGGAAACTCATCTTCGATGTCAGCTTACTTACCGAAACAAACTGGTATACTATAATTGAGACAATAGATCCCGAGTCCATCTACTATGGTTGCTTTGTATCGGCTGAGCCGATAACGATCTATATCGGTCCTTACGGCATAATGAGCTCGATAAACCAATCGGATCTCAGCGGTGAGTTTACGATCCCCTTTGATTGGGGAGAATCATCCGGCCATGGAAATGAAACTGCAGTTGCAACGGGACCACGTTGGCAACGCGACGCGATACTAATCTACGAAGACGGCCAGGTAATAGCAGGTATGAAACTGGACGGTGGCAGACAGTGGTTTTGCACCGAATTATTCGAGGCTAGTATGCCAAACGGCGCAAGGATCCTTTCCCTCTGCGCGGATTTAGGAGCTCATAACGTAATGGGTTCGTACAGGTTTGACCCCGGCAACCATGATTTCAGCGAGTTCCATATGCTGTATTTCATCGCTGCGCTTGACAAAATACATACCAGTGTTCCCGGCGGACTGGAGTCTGCTGACGGCAGGGCTATCGCGCAGATTTTTTTGTGGAATGTGATACTTACTGTTCATGGTGACGCCGGGTTCGTTGATTTGTATTGGTATCACGTGGGTAGTGGCGAAAATCTATCCATAAATGGAAACCATGTCGCAAAAATCGAGGGCGTCGCTCCGTATGTCTATGACGAAAGCGGCGGCTTGATCAGCGGCAGTCTCCCGGGCGGCATGACACTCGCGCAATACGTGTTTCATCTATACGAATTAGGTTATAGCAATTTCGATAATATTAATGAAGCTTCTTGGTGGTGTTCGGAGTTCGGGGATGGCTGGTACCTTCCGTCTTACGCCGGACTAGTTGACGGCTTAATAGCCAACATGCCTGTCAGCGATGTTGGCTTAAGCGCAAACCCTATTATCGAAGATTATTATAGCAATCTTTCGGATGGAAAAGACCATGTAATTGGTACTGTTTTTATTGAAGGAGAGACTTATGTCCCATATCCGGATACTCAGCAGCGGCAGATCATCATACAGATCGGCTCCGGTGTGAGCATCAACAGTACTCTGGCTCCGGGGGTAACGCCTGATGCTACGTTAGAATCGGTCGAAATAGCCGTACTTAAGGAGTGGGTGGGCGATGGCAACGGCATAAGCGTCCGCCCGGAAGGAATAACGGTAAATCTTCTGCAAAATGGCAGTGTCATACAGAACCGATATCTCGAGAGTTCGAATTGGTTCTGTGAGTTTACCGGCTTGCCCTATAGAGATGCGCTTTCCGGAGAGGAATTTACATATGAGATAACAGAGGATCCGACTTCGGGCTACACGATGGAGATAGCAAGGGGAGAAGATGGAGATATCTACGGTGGCGAGTACGACTTCATCATAATAAATACCCTTATTTCGAGCAACAATCCCGGAATCAATCCTGACGACGATTCCGATCCAAGTACGACGACCACGCCTCCGACAGACTCGCCGCCGCCGACCGATACCCCACCTGCAGATCCATCTCAGACTGAGTCGCCAATATCAACATCGGAACAACCAACTACATTTCCGATCCAAACTCCGGCTAATAATAACCACGATCTTCCTCCGAATCCAATTGTGCCGGGCCATGCATTAACGCCCGATGGCGATGGGTGGATAGAATTTGACGAAGATGGCGTGCCGCTTGGCAGATGGGCATGGGACAATGAAGAAGAACTGTGGATATTCGACGAGTTTTCGCCTTTGTCAGAATTGCCGCCAACCGGGTATGGCGCGTACACTGGTATTTTTATAGTTCTGTTTTGTTTCTCTTTTGTTGTTATAGGCATATTGTTTAGTATAGGCAACTCCCATATACAAAAACGGCCGATGAAGTAATATGCCGAGTCATGACCGTCGAAATAAGCAGACTAAATGGTTTGGTATATTTCTAGTCCCATGTCCTGTCATAAAACACCGATTTGCCCAGTGCGGACAGCGGTATACCCATAATCATTTTATTCTCGCCGAGCAGTCCGAGCCTTGCAGCGGCTTTACCGATTGTAAACATGATCCTGTTGTCAATGCGGTTATCGGCGACAAGCGATACTGCCGAGCCGAGCGCTATGCCCAAATCGATAGATGTAAACACGCAAGCCGCGCCCGCTTTTTCGCAAGCGGCGCAATTGCTAAATCCGCAAAGCGTGCACTTCTCGTTAAGTCCGCGCGTTTCATACATGGCGCCTATAAGCACAACAGCGCTGCTGGCGTCCACATTATCCGCGTCACGGCAGAAGAATTTGCCTGATTCACCGTCGGCTTCGCCTATTTTCCGCATTTCGGCGGCAACCCGATCTTTGTCTTCCCCAATCAAAATCGCGGTTTCGAGATAATCTATGCCGCAGGCTTTCGGCGCGGTCCGCACCGCTGCGCACACGCTGTAAGCAAGATTGACAATCGCTGATTCTTCAGCTTCTTTTGAATCAATAAACATTTTTATTTGCCTCCATTTACTATATGCGTTTTTTCTGCTCCTATCCTATAAGAAATACCTATACTGAGATCTGCTTCAGCGCAAAAAGCTTCGGTTTTGATGTGCTGAGCGCCAGCCACTCCATGATATCATATAATCATTCTCGCTGACAGTAGATATTCCCGAAAAAGTTGTTGACAAATTTTGCCTCATATGATATTTTCAGTGGCATATTAATAGTTTCCGTGCCCTGCGTCCTAAAATCTGGCGGGCGCTTGGCCTGAGCCTTGAGCTCACGGGGTTGAGTCCTTAAATCAGCTCAGCCTTCACGTTTTGAGAAGGAAGCAAACAAGCGCGCCGGATCATTTTCTGTCGCGTTTCTATCGGCCGAACTTCGGCAGTCCGTTTATTCATCTCGAAACGGGCTGCGTTTTTTATATGTCAAGCGAGGTTTTATCGTGTTGATAAAAAAAGAGACTAGAGGAAAATACTATATTGCCGTTTTTGCCGTGCTTTTTGTGGTCGTTTTTATCGCGAGCTTTGCTGTCGGCAAATTCCCTATTTCGCCCGGAGAACTGATCCGGATCTTTTTCGGCAAACTGACGAATGCGCCGCAAACCTGGTCAAATGAGGCGGAGTTGGTCATATTCAGGATCCGGTTGCCGCGCGTGCTTGCCGGCGCAATGATTGGCGCGGGGCTTTCGGTAGCGGGAGCATCGTTCCAAGGGCTGTTTCGCAATCCGTTGGTATCGCCGGATGTTCTTGGTGCGTCAGCTGGAGCCGGTTTTGGCGCTTCGCTTGCTTTTCTTCTGGGAATAGGCTATGCGATGGTATCCGCAAGCGCGTTTGTCTTCGGCGTTCTGGCGGTTGGGACTGCATATATCATCAGCACGCGCGCGCGGCGCAATACTACGCTTGGCATGGTACTGGCGGGCATAATGATATCGTCCCTTTTCACTTCCGGGACTTCATTTGTCAAACTGATAGCAGACCCGACAAATATATTGCCTTCGATAACTTTCTGGCTCATGGGCAGCATTTCCGGCGTGCGAGAAGATAAGCTGGTCTGGGCAGCCATACCGATCCTTGGCGGGATGGCTGTTTTGTTCGTTCTAAGATGGAAACTGAATCTGCTGGCCACAGGCGAGGAAGAAGCCCGCTCAATGGGCATGAACACAAAGGCAATGCGGATCGTGGTTGTTATATCGGCGACGCTGATAACGTCGGCATGCGTCGCGATAAGCGGGCTTATCCAATGGGTTGGTCTCGTCATCCCGCATTTCGCCCGGATGGTAGTCGGCCACGATTACCGCGTGATGTTGCCTGTTTCGATGTTCATGGGAGCCTCGTTTCTAATGTTGGTCGATATCCTCGCAAGATCGATCGCGACCGCCGAGATACCGCTTGGCATACTGACCGCGCTTGTCGGCGCGCCGTTCTTCCTTTATCTGATATTGGAAAGGGGGAACCGCATGTGACTCTTGGAGTCAGGAGTCTTGAGTATACTTACAGGAATCACCCTGTGCTCAATGGAGTCGATTTTTCTGCCCAAGCGGGCCAGTGCATTTGCGTACTTGGGGAAAACGGCGCCGGAAAAACGACGCTTTTTCGCTGTTTGCTGGGTTTTCTGGGCAATTATACAGGCGATATCACCATAGATGGCATGGATAGCCGAAAAATGTCCGCGCGCGAAATTGCCAGGAAAATCGCATATATCCCGCAGGCGCATGCCCCGACATTCAATTATTCTGTTTTTGAAACCGTGCTGATGGGGACAAGCGTGCTTATGGGGAGGTTTCGCACGCCGGGATCGGCGGAACGAAAGGCCGTTTTGGATATGATGGAGAATATGAATATCTCGCATCTGGCTGAGCGCGGATTTGCCGAGCTTTCCGGCGGCGAACGCCAGCTGACTCTCATAGCGAGGGCTCTGGCGCAGAAATCGCCTATCCTTATTATGGATGAACCGACAGCCAATCTTGATTATGGGAATCAGTACAGAGTATTGCGCCGCATTAAGCAGCTTGCGAAAAACAAGTATCTTGTCCTTATGTCTACGCATAGTCCTGAGCACGCGCTTCTCTACGCCGATATGGTGCTTGTGCTCAAAGGCGGCAAGGCAATGATGTTTGGCGAGCCGGAGAAGGTGTTGAGCCCGGAGACTATAGAGAGCGTATACGGGGTTTCCGTTGAACTCGAGAGAATGAGCACGCAGCAGGGCGACATACCTGTGTTCATACCGCACCTTGAGTAGCCTGAAAAGCAATTATCATCTGTTTAGCACAGCGTCTCCCGTTATTGGGAGACGCTGCGTTATGTATTTCAGTTGAAGCTGACCGGCTCGTATGCGAGCCCGTGGCTTTCCGCGACGCCTTGATTCGTGATGCGTCCCTTGTATACGTTCAGCCCCCTGAGCAGCGCGATGTTCTCGCGCATTGCTGTCTCCGGGCCTTTGTTTGCGATTTGAATAGCGTATGGCGTAGTCGCGTTTGACAGCGCTATTGTCGACGTCCGCGGAACGGCGCCCGGCATGTTTGGAACCGAGTAGTGTACAACATCATGTTTGATATAGTATGGATTGTTGTGGCTTGACAATCTGTCGATCGTTTCGACCGATCCCCCCTGGTCTATCGCAACGTCAACAATTACCGACCCCGGGCGCATTTTCTTGACCATGTCCTCAGAAATCACTTTTGGCGCTTTTTTGCCGGGTATCAGCACTGCGCTTATGACGAGATCGGCGTCAGCAACCGCCTGTGACAGATTGTACTTGTTTGATATAAGCGTTACGACGCGTCCCGACATAATATTCTGTATGTATGTCAGGCGTTCGTTTGATACGTCCAGTACAGTCACCCGCGCTCCGAGACCCGCTGCGATTTGCATGGCGTTAAATCCTACATTGCCTCCGCCTATGATAACGACATGGCCCGGAGCTACGCCCGGCACGCCGCCCAGCAAAATTCCGCTGCCATCATTGACCTTATGCAGCATATGTGCCCCAACCTGTACTGACATGCGTCCGGCTATCGCGCTCATAGGGGCCAGAAGCGGCAGCGACCCGTCTTCAAGCTGGACCGTTTCGTAAGCGAATCCGATGACCTTGGCGTCCAGCAGCGCCCTCGTCTGAGCCAAATCGGGCGCCAAATGCAGGTATGTAAACAAGATCAGCCCTTCGCGCAGATATCCATATTCCGAAGCAAGCGGTTCTTTGACTTTGCAGATCATCTCAGACGCTTTGTATACTTCCTCTCCTGCAGCAAGTATTTCAGCGCCGGCTTCTTTGTATTCCTCATCGGCAAACCCGCTTCCGGAACCCGCGTTCTTTTCAACAAATACCTTGTGCCCCGCATTAATAAAACCTACGACTCCCGCAGGCACGACTGACACTCTGTTTTCCTGCGCTTTTATTTCTTTCGGGATTCCTATGATCATTAGATTTCCTCCTTGTTTGCGCTTTTTTTCTCCTTGGGCTCGAAAAAGCGCTTTATTATTAGCGGATATAAAACCGTAACCCATGAGAGCATGAGAAAATACCTGACCATATCTACTATCAGCCCCGTGCCTATTACCAGTTTCAATCCCTCTTCTATCACGAGCAATCCGGCTATTCCAAGTATAAGCTTAATTGCCTGCCATAATACATTTTTCGTTTTGACCGAGAATTTGATATAAACGCGTTCAATATACATGCCCGCTGCGAAACCAACGCCGGCTCCGGCGGCTTTCAGGCAGTCAGATACGTATTTCTCTTCGATTTTCTTATTTAGATAAAGCGCGGCGGCAATAGCGATCACAGCTAACGCGAACAGCGCCATGGCCAGAGAAATAATTAATTCGCGCTTCTTGTTGTATGTGTCGTTTCTATATACTAGCGCTGACAGCAGTATGAATAAAAATGATATAGCCAGCGCCGCGATGATGTCTGACAGCGTATGTACTCCCATATACAATCTTGAAAACGCGACTAAAACCACTATAAGGAAACAAACCGTTTTTATGGTTCTATATTTTGCATGGACCCCGAGCGAACCAAAAAGCGCGGCTGCGCTCTGCGTATGGCCGCTGGGAAAAGAATAGCCTGTTGCGCGGTCAAGCGCCGATTCTACAGGATTGAGAGCCGGGTATGCTATCCATGGGCGCTCCACCCTGAAGCATATCTTCATCCCCTGAACTGTGAGACCGGACAGGAAATATGTGACGCCTATCATGTAGGCGATCCGCTTGCTTATGCACCAGAATACCGCGCACAATATAACTACGCCCAGTGTTTCGTCCCCAAGTCGGGTTATCAGGCTGAACAACGTATCAAGAAACGGCGAGCGAATTCCTTCCAGCAGACTCAGAAACTCCATTAACGTATCTCCATTGAAAACTATGGATTATTTTCCTGCATTATACAATACCATTCCGGCAACTTCAACACAATTTAGCAGCATTTTCAGCTGTCATTACAGAATTGTCGGCGACAGGCGGCGCTTGCCCGAAAAATACCCGCGCATATGATTCCATCACACGCGCGGATAAACAGCATAATTTGAAATACACAACGGGCACATGCCTATTATCGCCTTGCAAGCGTAGAAATTAAGGTTCGTATTATCAGACCAATTCGATTATTGCCATCTCCGCTGCGTCTCCTCGGCGCGCGCCTGTTCTTATGATACGCGTATAGCCGCCGTTGCGCTCGGCATAACCCGGAGCTGTTTGTGTGAATACTTTTGTCACAACTTCCTCTCGAGTTATAAACGCAAGCGCTTGACGACGCGAAGCAAGCGTATTCTTTTTGCCCAGCGTAATCATTTTTTCGGCAAGGGGCGCTATTTCCTTGCAGCGTGTCACGGTGGTTTCCAATCTACCGTTATCAAGAAAGTCGGTGACCAACTGGCGCAGCATAGCTTTGCGCTGAGCGGTCGTTTTCCCGAGCTTACGTGTCCCAGGCATGTAAATCTCCTCCTTAGTTATCTTCGTTCATCAGGGAAAGGCCCATCATAGCGAGCTTGTGTATGACTTCTTCAAGTGATTTGCGCCCGAGGTTCCGGACCTTGATCATTTCATCCTCTGTTTTTGATATGAGGTCTTCGACTGTATTGATATTTGCCCGCTTGAGACAGTTGAAGCTGCGCACTGAGAGGTCAAGTTCCTCAATAGTCATTTCAAGCAGCTTGTCTTTTCCTGTTTCCGGCTTGTCGACAACTGTCAATTTGTTGCTAATGGTGTCTGATAAATCGGTGAATAGCGAAAAGTGGTCGCAAAGTATCTTGGCTCCAAGCGAAACAGCGTCTCTGGCGCTAATTGTCTTATCTGTCCAGACTTCAATCGTCAGCTTGTCAAAGTCGGTCACGTTACCGACGCGCGTGTTCTCGACTGTGTAATTGACCTTATGGACAGGCGTGTATATCGAGTCAATCGGGATCACGCCGATAACAGGCTGCTGCAGCTTGTTTCGTTCTGCGGACATATATCCCCGCCCGTGGTCTATAGTAAGCTCCATGCTTAGCGATGCGTCGGCGCTGAGCGTCGCTATGTGCAGTTCGGGGTTGAGTATCTCCACTTCTCCATCCGGCTTGATATCGCCGGCTGTCAATATGCATTCTCCTGAGGCTTCGATATAGACGGTTTTTGTCCTTTGCGTGTGCAGTCTGGCGACAATGCCCTTTATATTCAGGATGATTTCCGTAACATCTTCTTTTATTCCCGGAATCGTTGAAAACTCATGCTGTATCCCGGCTATCTTCACTGTTGTGACGGCTGTTCCCGGAAGAGACGAAAGCAGTATCCTTCTAAGCGAATTTCCAAGGGTTGTGCCATATCCGCGCTCCAGCGGTTCAACTATATATTTGCCATAAGACTCGTCCTCGGGCGATTCAATGCATTCGATTCGAGGCCGTTCAATTTCTACCATGAAATACCCTCCTTAATATCTGGGGATACGATTCCTACCCGGTTTTGCAGCGGGCTTTCAGTTGCCTCTCCGCTGCGCGTATATACGCTATGTCTGCCGGACCGCATAAAATATGAGGGTTGAAACCTTTTATTAAATCCTTAAATCCCGGTCTCTGATTATTTGGAATAGAGTTCGACTATGAGCTGTTCCTCGATCGGAAGATCAATGTCATCTCTTGTCGGAACAGTTGTAACTTTGGCGACCATGGCGTTTGCGTCATAATCCAGCCAATTTGGCGGCTGCCTGAACGCATTTGCTTCAATAACCGCTTTGAACTTGTCGAGGCTCCGGCTCTTTTCCTTTAGCGATATAATCATGCCCGGTTTTACAAGGAAGGACGGTATATTGACTTTTCTTCCGTTGACCAGGAAATGCCCATGCAAAACAAGTTGTCTTGCCTCAGCGCGGCTCATGGCGAATCCCAGCCTGTATACTGTATTATCCAGACGCGTCTCAAGGATCGCAAGCAGGTTCTCGCCTGTTTTTCCCTTTCTCTTGCTGGCCATATCAAAGTATCCGCGAAACTGGCTCTCTAAAATACCATAGTATCTTTTGGCCTTTTGTTTTTCACGCAGCTGCAGTCCGTACTCAGACGTTTTCGTGCGCCCCTGCCCATGTTGTCCGGGCGGATACGGTCTTTTGTCCGCAGCGCATTTATCGGTATAGCATCTGTCGCCTTTTAAGAATAGCTTCTGAGATTCTCTGCGGCAAAGGCGGCATACAGCGTCGGTATATCTTGCCATTTATCGTGTACCTCCTTAGACTCTTCGCCTTTTGGGCGGGCGGCATCCATTGTGCGGGATCGGCGTCACATCTTTGATCATGGTGACTTCAAGTCCGGCTGACTGAAGCGCCCTTATTGCCGCTTCACGACCGGAGCCGGGGCCCTTTACAAAGACTTCAACAGTTTTCAAGCCATGCTCCATCGCAGCTTTCGCTGCCGTTTCCGCAGCCGTTTGCGCTGCAAATGGGGTAGATTTTCTGCTGCCCCGGAAACCCATGCCGCCAGCGGAAGCCCAAGAGATGGCGTTGCCGTGTACGTCCGTAACCGTGACCATGGTATTGTTGAATGACGACCTGATATGGACCGCGCCTCTTTCGATATTTTTTCGTTCGCGGCGCCTGGTCCTGGTTTTTTTGCCCTTAGGTGCTGCCATATAATAAGTTCCTCCCTTATCACAAGATCTAATTGCGAATGGTTTTCCACATGCAGGAAAACTCATTCAGAAAAAAGCGTTTCAACGAAGCGGAGTTATTTTTTCTTATTTGCTATTGTGCGCTTTGGCCCCTTGCGGGTACGCGCATTCGTTTTGCTCCGCTGCCCGCGCACCGGGAGACCGCGTCTGTGGCGCATTCCGCGGTAACTACCTATCTCAGTCAGGCGTTTGATATCAAGCGCGACTATGCGGCGACGGTCGCCTTCTACAATATAGTTTTTATCTATGCACTCACGCAACGCGGATTCCTCCGCTTCCGTAAGGTTCTTTACCCTTGTGTCAGGGTTTACGCCCGTTGCTTCAAGGATTTTCTTAGCGCTTGTACGGCCTATTCCATATACATAGGTCAGCCCGATCTCAATTCGCTTGTCTTTAGGTAAGTCAACGCCGGCAATACGTGCCATATATAGTAGTCATCCTTTCTGTTTTTTAGTTGTTTGTTGTTATTACCCTTGTCTTTGTTTATGTTTTGGGTTGGGGCAAATCACCATTACCCTGCCGTTGCGCTTTATTACTTTGCATTTTTCGCACATTGGCTTCACAGATGGCCTTACTTTCATTATTTAACCTCCTATTTGCTTCGCCAGGTGATTCTGCCGCGCGTCAGATCATACGGCGACATTTGTACCGTTACCTTATCACCCGGGAGTATCCTTATGAAGTTCATTCTGAGTTTTCCGGAGATATGTGCCAAAATCGTGTGCCCGTTGCCTATGTCTACGTGGAACATAGTGTTAGGCAGTGAATCGACTACCGTCCCCTCAAGCTCGATCATATCGTCTTTCGCCATTGTTTACATACCTCCTTTATCTTCGCAGTTGGCGGTATATGCGGCTAAAACTCGTCTAATATCATTATTTGTAACCTTTTCTCCCGTTATGAGTTTTGTGGCTATCTGATCGTCAAGCTTCCTCTCCCGCTTTATATGCTTATGCTTCTTGCGCTTCGGTTTTTCGATCCTGCGGCCTTTGCCGTCCGCAAGCAGGGAGTATTCATTGTCTGTTCCAACGACCAGAAAAACTTTGCCCGCATCACGGCCATTTAGCGACGTTACGACGTCTGCTATATCTATGGGCTCATGGAGTGATGCTTTTTTCATGGTATGCCCTCGTAGACTGTCAAAATCTCAGGTTCACCTTCCGTTATCAGTATGGTGTTTTCGTAATGGGCAGAATTTTTTCCGTCAGCGGTGACGATTGTCCAGCCATCGTCAAGGATTCTTATTGCCGCGCCGCCTTCGTTGACCATCGGCTCGATCGCGAGCGTCATGCCGGCCAGCAACCGGGGGTCGGCTTTTCTTCTTGGGATCTCTATGTAATTCGGGACTTCCGGAGGCTCGTGCATTTTTTGCCCGATGCCGTGCCCGACATATTCCCGCACTATCGAGTAGCCGTTCTCTTCAGCGCATTGCTGTACCGCTCTTGATATATCGGATACCCTGCAACCGGCGCGCGCGAACTTTAATCCCTCGAAAAAGCATTTTCTTGTGATTTCTACAAGCTTTTCTGATTCCGCGCTGCCCTTCCCCACTATGAATGTCGCTGCGCAATCTCCTACAAAGCCGTCCTTCACCGCGCCTATGTCTATACTTACGACATCGCCGCCTACCAGCTTTCTGTGCGACGGAATGCCATGTATTACCTGTTCGTTGACTGATACGCAAATATTGGCCGGAAATCCATTATATCCATGGAATGCGGGCGCGGCGCCTCGCGAGAAGATATATTCGCGGACTTGCTTGTCGATGCTCTTTGTCGTTACGCCTACCGCAACCATGCTTCCGGCTATTTGCCGCGCTGCCGCGGCAATTACCCCGGCTTGTCGCATCAACTCTATTTCTCTCGCGTTCTTTCTGCTTATCATTCTAATTGGCAGCCAGAATCTTCTGCACTTCGGCAGTTGTTTCCGCAATGCTGCAATCACCGTTGACTATTTTGAGTTTGTTCTGCGCTCTGTAGTAATCTTTAAGGGGTTCGGTTTCTTTATGATATGTCAGGAGCCTGTTGCGAATCGTATTTGCGTCGTCATCACTCCTGGTGATAAGCTCAGCTCCGCAGGAGTCGCAAACGCCGGATACTTGAGGAGGTTTCGTTTCGATGTGAAATACCATTCCGCAACCGGGACACGAACGTCTGCCTCCGAGCCGTTTTTCTATCGCCTCATCGGCAATTTCTATCGATATCACTGCGTCGACAATCACGTCCTGCTCATCTAATGCCTTTGCCTGCATGATGGTCCTCGGCATACCGTCAAAGATATAGCCATCGCTGCAGTCCTTTTCGGCGAGCCGTTCTTTTACGACGCCGATTATAACGTCGTCAGGGACAAGATCGCCGGCGTCCATGTATGATTTAGCCTTCAATCCGACCGGCGTGCCATTTTTAACAGCGCCGCGCAATATTTCTCCGGTAGATATCTGCGGGATTCCAAGCTGCTTTGCCAGTATTTCCGCCTGCGTACCCTTGCCCGCCCCGGGCGGACCTAAGAGAATAAGCTTCATGCCAGGCCTCCTATTCCTTATCCCTTATCCGCTTTATTCAAGGAATCCCTTATAATGTCTCATCAACAGTTGGGACTCGAGTTGCTTGATCGTCTCGAGCGCGACGCTGACAACAATTATGATTGACGTCCCGCCAAGCGAAATGCCTGAAGCTTGCGCAGTTGGGGAGAACATGCTGATAAGTATCGGCGTAATCGCGATTATTGCCAAGTAAATCGCGCCAAACAAAGTGATCTTCGTCAATACTCTCTGGATGAATTCGCTCGTCGGTTTCCCCGCCCGGAATCCCGGTATGAATCCGCCATTCTTCTTTAGATTATTGGCTATTTCTATCGGATTGAATTGTACAGTCGAATAGAAGAACGAGAAAAACACGATCAGCAAGAAGTATAGTATCGCATATGCAATATTGTTTGTGTCGAATGTCCTCATGAACCAACTATTCTGCAGGTTCGGCACAAATGCTGTGATCGTCGCCGGTATCGATGCTATTGACTGCGCAAAGATTATCGGGAGGACGCCTGACATGTTGACTTTCATCGGAAGATGAGTCGATTGCCCGCCATACATCTTCCTGCCGACGACCCGTTTCGAGTACTGCACCGGTATCCTTCGCTCTGAAGCGTTCACAATGACTATAAGCACGATTATTGCCAGCGCCCCAAGCAGCATCAGCACGTATATCCACCAATTTGACGGCGTCGTTATTATTTTTTGGATCATTGTCCAGATTTGCGTCGGAAACCTTGACACAATGCTGACGAAGAGAATGACTGAGATACCGTTCCCTATGCCGAATTCCGTTATTTGTTCGCCCATCCACATAAGAAGCGCGCTGCCTGTCATAAATGTCGCTATGATAACTACAGCCGGCCAAAAACCCGTTGCTTCGAGCATGCTTTGTCCATTGGAACCATTCTTGATCAGTATATAATAGGCATATCCCTGAAGCAAAGCGATCGCGATAGTGGAATACCTTGTTATTTTTTCGATTTTCTTCTTGCCGTCCTCGCCGCCTTCTTTGCTGAGACGCTCAAGAGCGGGTATTGCCACTGTCAACAATTGTATAATGATCGATGCGTTGATATATGGCTGTATCGACAACGCAAAGATCGATGCTCTTTCGAGGGCGCTTCCGGACATAGTGTTGATCAGCCCAAGGACTGTGTTATTCATCGACTGGAAGTACGCGCTCAGGAGATCCCTGTTTACGTACGGTACGGTTACCGCATTGCCTAGCCTGTAAAGGAGGACCATAAAAAGGACGAAGAGTAGTTTTTTCCTTATCTCGTCAACTCTCCATGCGTTGCGAAGTGTAGCAATCATCTCACACCACCTCGACCTTTCCGCCGGCTTCTTCAATTTTCTTTCTCGCAAGTTCAGAGAACGCTGCCGCCTTGACAGTCAGCTTTTTCGTCACATTGCCGTTGCCAAGCACTTTTACCCCATATTCGCACTTGCTCAATACTCCGGATTCCAGGAGTTCGCTTTCCCCGACAGTTGCGCCGTCCGGGAATCTGTTTAGCGCCGCGACATTTATAATAGTCAGAGGCTTTGCGAAAATGTTGTTGAACCCTCTCTTTGGGACACGCCTTGCAAGCGGCATCTGTCCGCCTTCAAACCCTCTGCGGATTCCGCTTCCGCTTCTGGATTTTTGCCCCTTATGCCCGCGCCCGGCTGTTTTTCCGTTGCCGGACCCATGGCCGCGCCCTTTTCGTTTATTGGCGTGTGTAGCTCCTTTTGCGGGAGAAAGATCTTGTATAAGCATTGTAAACTTCCTCCTTATTCTTCAGTTACCGTGATAAGGTATCCGATTTGCGCGATTTTCCCCCGGGTCTGCGGATTATCGGGCTGAATCGTCTCGCTTCCTATTTTTGTAAGCCCAAGCGATTTGGCCGTCGCGATGTGTTTATCACGCCTGCCGCTGAGGCTCTTGACGAGCTTTATTTTTAAGTTAGCCATTTTGTATCCTCCGGTTGTCAGTTTTCAGCTTCCGGCATTAGTCGTCCACTGTCACTAACCTACGATTTCTTCCATGGTCTTGCCTCTGGTTTTTGCGACCTGTGCCGCGTCCCGCAGGGACTTCAGCCCTACCATAGTTGCCGCGACGACATTTTGGGGATTGTTGGAGCGCAGGCATTTCGTTCTTATATCAGATATGCCGGCTGATTCGACAACGGCTCGCACGGCGCTGCCGGCTATAACCCCTGTTCCGGGAGGCGCGGGTTTCAGGAGGACCCTGCCCGCTCCGAATACGCCGATAACCTCGTGCGGAATCGTGCTGCCGGTAATCGTTATGGTCGTGATATTCTTTTTTGCGTCTTCTATGCCCTTCCTTATAGCCTCGGACACCTCGCCCGCCTTGCCAAGGCCGAACCCGACGCGGCCTTTGCCGTCTCCTACGACGCACAGGGCGGCAAATTTGAATATGCGCCCGCCTTTTACCGTCTTGGACACACGGTTCAGGGAAACGACTTTTTCAGTGAATTCTGACTGGACTTCGTCTTTTCTGCCGTCTTTTCTATTGTCTCTTCTGTTATTGCTGTAAGCCACTTGGTTTCCTCCTCCCCGTTAGAATTTCAGCCCGCCCTCGCGGGCAGCTTCCGCAAGCTCTTTGACGCGTCCGTGGTATATATATCCGCCCCTGTCGAAAACAACTGTTTCGATACCCTTGGCAATCGCGCGCTCCGCGATGATCTTCCCGACTTTGCGCGCGGCGTCCTTGTTAGAACCCGGCCCTTCAAAGTCTTTTTCAACCGTAGAGGCGCTGCAAAGGGTCATTCCTTTTGTATCGTCTATTACTTGGGCGTATATGTGTTTTTCACTGCGAAATACATTGAGCCTGGGGCGTTCCGGCAGACCGGAAATCTTGCTCCGCACTCTCTTGTGGCGCTTATGGCGCTGCGCTCTGGTATTAGGCCTGTTTATCATTGTTTACCTCCATCTCGCCGTGGCCCGGCGATTCAAAAAGGATTAATATCCGTTAATGCCCATTACTTGACTCCGGTCTTGCCTTCCTTGCGGCGGACAACCTCGTCACTGTATTTAATGCCTTTGCCCTTGTATGGCTCAGGCGGTCTTTTCCTCTTAATATCTGCCGCAAATTGACCTACTTCCTGCTTATTGATGCCGCTGATCACGACTCTATTCGGAGAAGGTACGTCAATGGCGATGCTGTCTGTTTCTTCAACTATCACCTGATGGGAAAATCCCAGGTTCATAACCAGCTTTTTCCCCTCTTTTGCAGCTCTGAATCCAACGCCTACAATATCGAGTTCTTTCTTGAACCCGTCAGTGACGCCTATGACCATGTTGTTTATGATCGAGCGTGAAAGGCCGTGCAGGCTGCGATGCACAGGCGCATCAGTCGGGCGGGTCACATTGATGACCGTGCCATCGATGCTGATCCTGATTTCCGGGTTGATGGGCGTTTCCAGCGTCCCCTTCGGCCCCTTTACTGTCACTACGTTCGCATCCGACACCTTAATATCCACTCCGGCGGGTATTGTTATCGGGGTTCTTCCTATTCTTGACATGCTCTAAGCCCCCTTACCACACGAACGCAAGGACTTCGCCGCCGACATTGGCCGCCCTGGCTTTCTTGTCGGTCATGACGCCCTTGGAAGTCGATATAATAGCGATGCCAAGCCCGCGCAGGACATAGGGCAATTCACCCGCTCCGGCGTATACGCGAAGGCCTGGTTTTGATACCCTGCGAAGGCCGGCGATGGCCTTTTCCGTACCGTTGTATTTAAGCGTGACTTTGATAACGCCTTGAATACCGTCGTTAATAAGCTGATAGTTCTTGATATATCCCTCTTGGAGCAGTATTTCTGCAATCGCTTTTTTCATATTCGACGCGGGTATATCAACTGTTGCGTGCTTTGCCGAGCTTGCGTTCCTGATACGCGTAAGCATATCGGCAATTGGGTCTGTAATATGCATATTGCTTTTCCTCCTTGTGTAGAGTCACAGGCTCCGGCCTGTTTTCGCACCGGGGTTTCCGCTTAGAAGCCAGCGGTCAGCAGACGGGAAACGTTTTTCGTTTTGCTAATGTCTTCTCTCTGCTGATAACAGGTTTCTGTCTTTGAGCAGACCGTTCGGCGTCGAATGCTTTTCGCGGATAATGAAGAACTCACCAAGAGGCTTTGCGCACCCCCGGGATTTGTCCCTTGTATGCCAGATTGCGGAAGCAGATGCGGCAGACGCCATAGTCGCGCAAATACGCATGCGGGCGACCGCAGATTTTGCATCTGTTGTAGCGGCGGGACGAGAACTTTGGTTCCCTTTGCTGCTTGAGAATCATCGCTTTTTTTGCCATAGTAACTCCTTCTCTACGACTGAATGAACGGCGCGCCCAAAAGCGTCAGCAGTTCAAGGGCTTCCTCGTCAGTTTTTGCGGTTGTGCATATCACTATGTCCATACCGCGTATTTTCTCTATCTTGTCGTAGTCGATTTCCGGAAAAACAAGCTGTTCCTTTAAGCCAAGCGCATAGTTGCCGCGCCCGTCAAATGAATTGGCGCTGATGCCTCGGAAGTCGCGTACGCGCGGCAGGGCCACATTGAGCAGCCTGTCAAGGAATTCCCACATTTTATCCTGCCTGAGCGTCACTTTGACCCCTACTGACATTCCTGTCCTGAGCTTAAAGTTCGCAACCGACTTTTTCGCTTTTGTTATAACAGCTTTCTGGCCTGTGATCGCTGTAATGTCCCTGACGACGGCTTCGATAGCCTTTGCGTTGTCCCGCGCGTCTCCGCAGCCGACGTTAACGACTATTTTTTCTACTCCGGGAACCTGCATGACGCTCTTATAGCCGAATTTCTTCATAAGCGCCGGAGAGGCCTCTTCCATATACTTTTTCTTCATTCTTGTCATGATGGCTGCCCCTCTCCTAGATCCTCGCGCCGCATTTTTTGCAAATGCGGTACTTTTTTCCGTCTTCGTCAAATTCATGCGCCGGTTTTGTCGGTTTGTCGCATTTCGGGCAAACGCGCATCAGCTTGCTGGCGTATATCGGCGTTTCTTTCGTGATGATCCCGCCCGGTTCCCCCTGCTTGCGCGGCTTCTGATGCCTTTTGCCGACGCTCACGCCTTCGACAATGGCTTTTCCAGCCTTTGGATCGACGCTCATGACCTTTCCCTTTTTCCCTTTGTCCCTGCCTGACAGGACAATTATGGTGTCGTTTGTCTTAATGTGCATTTTGACACCTCCTTATATCACTTCGGGAGCCAGCGAAAGGATCTTCATATAGTCCTTGTCACGGAGCTCACGAGCCACCGGGCCGAATATTCGCGTGCCTCTGGGATTCCTGTCTTCCTTGATCAGGACGGCGGCATTTTCGTCAAACCGGACATACGTTCCATCGGCTCTGTGGACCCCCTTGGCTGTCCGTACGATAACGGCTTTGACGACTTCGCCTTTTTTGACTGCGCTGCCTGGCGCCGCCTTGCGGACAGACGCGACGATGACGTCGCCAACGCTGCCATATTTCCTGCCTGAGCCACCCAGCACGCGGATACATTTTATTTCTTTGGCGCCTGTATTGTCGGCAACCCTCAGAAATGTTTCTTGCTGTATCATTCTTTGCTGCCTCCCCTACTTCGCTTTTTCGATGATTTCGACAAGCCTCCAGCGTTTATCTTTTGATAAAGGACGCGTTTCCATGACGCGGACCCTGTCGCCGATGCCGCAACTGTTGTCTTCATCATGCGCCTTGAGCTTGTATGTTCTCTTGATTATTTTCTTATAGAGCGGGTGTTGGACACGATCTTCGACCGCGACGACGATGGTTTTGTCCATTTTGTCTGATACGACTTTACCTACCCTCGTTTTTCTTCTGGACGTTCTGTTGTCACTCATCTGCGTTAACCTCCTGCGCTCTCAAGCTGCTTCTGGCGAATAACTGTCTTGACTCGGGCAATGTCTTTTCTGACCTGGGCTATCCTTATCGGATTGTCAAGCTGGTTTGTCGCGTGCTGCATTCTCAGAAAGAAGAGGTCTTTTTTGAGTCCCGTCAGCTTTTCTTCAAGCTCATCGTGGTTGAGCATTACTACTTCGCTTGCCTTCATCTCATTCACCACCTGTCTCGATCTGTTCCTCGCGCTTAATGAATTTCACCTTGCACGGAAGCTTGTGCCCCGCGCGGCGGATCGATTCGCGCGCGACTTCCTCTGATACTCCGGCTATCTCAAATAGCACTCTGCCCGGTTTCACTACGGCTACCCAGTACTCTGGAGAGCCTTTTCCGGAACCCATGCGGGTTTCCGCAGGTTTGGAAGTAACCGGTTTATCCGGAAAAATCTTTATCCAAACTTTGCCTCCGCGCTTTGAGTAGCGCGTCATCGCAATTCTGGCGGCTTCTATCTGGTTTGATGTGATCCACGCCGGCTCCAATGCTTGCATGGCATATTGGCCATATGTAATAGTATTTCCCCGTGTGGCTTTGCCTTTCATACGGCCTCTTTGCACTTTGCGGCGCTTGACTCTCTTTGGCATTAGCATTAGTTAGCGCCCCCTTCCCTTGGGGTGGGCGAGGCGGGTCTTACGCCTCCCTGACCTTGCGGTCCGCGGTTATAGTAATTGCCGCCGCCGCTTTGCGGTCCGCGGTTGTATCCGCCTTGCGCGCCCTGCGGCCCGCGGTTGAACCCTCCGCGATCCCCGCCGCCGCGCCCTCCGCGATCGTTGCGGTCGCGCCTTTCTCTGGGCGGCCTGGATGTATCCATTGTTCTGGGAGTCGTGCGAAGAGTCTGGCTTAGTATCTCGCCGTTGTATACCCAAACTTTGACGCCTATGCGCCCATATGTCGTCGCCGCTTCCGCAAAACCATATTCAATATCAGCCCTGAGCGTTTGCAAAGGGATCGTTCCTTCGTGATATGTTTCGCTTCTGGCTATCTCGGCGCCGCCAAGGCGCCCCGACACCATTACTTTAATGCCGCGTACGCCCAGTCTCATAGCTCTGCTCATTGCGTTTTTCATAGCGCGCCTGAACCCAATGCGTTTTTCCAGCTTTGCCGCTATACCTTCCGCAATAAGCTGCGCGTTTGTGTCGGGATTCTTTACCTCGACTATAGATAGCGCAACCGGCTTGCCGATCCTTTTTTCTATATCCTGGCGGAGCCGCTCGATTTCCGCGCCGCCTTTTCCTATGACTACGCCCGGACGCGAGCAGTGAATGAATATCCTGACCTTCGCGTTGTCGCGCTCGATCTCGATCCTCGGAACCCCGGTGGAGAATAGCAGGTTTTTGAGATACTTGCGTATATTGTAATCTTCGACTACCAGGTCGCCGACTTTGTCTGCGCGGGCGTACCATCTGGAATCCCAGTCTTTTATTACGCCAACCCTGAAACCGTGTGGATTAACTTTCTGTCCCATAATGATCCTTCCCCCTATTCCTTTTCCGCGACAACAATCGTTATATGCGACGTTCTCTTGTGTATCCGATGGGCCCTACCGCGCCCAACCGGCCTTATCCGCTTCAGGGAGGGTCCGGGGTTTGCATATGTTTCGGAGACAAAGAGGTTATCAGGATCCATGTCATGATTGTTTTCAGCGTTTGCGACGGCGCTGTTAAGGAGCTTGAGCATGAGCTCCGCAGCCGCGTTGGGAGTCTGTGCGAGTATCGCTTTGGCTGTTTTTGTATCCTTGCCCCTGATAAGGTCGCAAACAATTTTCACCTTGCGCGGCGAGATGCGCGCATATTTTATATGTGCTTTCGCTTCCATAATTGTCCGGCCCCCTTTATCTGGATGATTTGCTGCCCGCGTGCCCGCGATAGGTGCGCGTGGGGGCAAATTCTCCGAGTTTATGGCCGACCATGTCTTCCGTTATATATACGGGCACATGCCTCCGGCCGTCGTGTACAGCTATTGTATGCCCGACAAACGATGGAAATATCGTGCTTGCGCGCGACCAGGTTTTTAGTACTTTCTTTTCGCCCGACGCATTCATTTCATCGACCCGCTTCAGTAGTTCCGGTGCGGCAAATGGGCCTTTTTTCACACTTCTGCTCATTGTATCCTCCTATTTCTTGCCTCGGCGTTTCACAATATATTTATCGGTGGGGTTCTTTGCTTTCCGCGTTTTGTAACCGAGAGTCGGTTTTCCCCAGGGAGTGACCGGTCCCGGCCTGCCTATCGGGCTCTTTCCTTCACCGCCGCCGTGCGGATGGTCAACAGGGTTCATAACCGAACCGCGGACCGTGGGGCGTATGCCCATATGGCGCTTGCGCCCGGCTTTGCCTATGTGAATATTCGCGTGGTCAACATTCCCGACCTGTCCGATTGTTGCCATGCAGTTGCTGCGTACCAGCCTGTATTCTCCGGAAGGCATCCGGATTTGGGCCATCTTGCCTTCCCTTGCCATGAGCTGCGCCTGTGTTCCCGCGCTGCGGACAAGCTGCCCGCCTTTGCCCGGATGCATTTCTATGTTATGTATGACAGTGCCGATCGGAATCGACGATATCGGCAAAGCATTGCCCGGCTTTATATCCGCGTCTTTCGAAGAGACGACTGTATCGCCCTTCGACAGTCCTACGGGGGCGAGAATATAGCGATGTTCGCCATCCGGGTATTCAATCAAAGCGATATTCGCCGAGCGGTTCGGATCATATTCGAGGCGAAGCACAGTTCCCGGAACGTCTGCTTTGTTGCGTTTGAAATCGATGATCCTGTACTTTCTGCGATTGCCGCCGCCTTTATGGCGGACAGTTATGCGACCATAGCTGTTTCGCCCTGAGTGCTTTTTCAATACTTCTGTAAGCCTGCGCCCTGGTTTGGCTTTTTTGTCTATTCCATCGAATCCGGAAACGGACATATGCCTTCTCGACGGAGTAGTAGGCTTATACGTTTTTACAGACACTGTATTTCCTCCCTGCTAAAGGCAATCGCTACCTGACTGCCAAATTGAAAATAATGTTTGCTTACATCAGGCCTTCGAAGAATTCGATCGTCTTGGATTTATCTGTCAGCTTGACGACAGCTTTTTTCCAGTCGCGCCTGCTTCCTTCCGGATAGCGGCCGACATGCTTTTTCTTGCCTTTCATATTCAGCGTGGTCACCTTATCGACTTCTACGCTGAAGATTTCCTCAACCGCTTTTGCTATTTCGATTTTATTTGCGTCCCGCGCAACCTCGAAAACATACTTCTTTATGTCGACATGCTCTGTTGATTGCTCTGTTATGATTGGGCGCAGGATAATATCATATGCTGTTTTCACTATGCATACACCTCCTCAATTATCGGAAGCGCCGCTTTGTCGACTACAAATGTCCTCGCATCCATAATATCGTAAGTGTTCAATAACGATGCAAATGTCGTCATGACGCCGGGCAGATTCCTGGCGCTGAGGACGACATTCTCACTCTTCTCCGGCGTAACGACAAGCGCTTTGCCGACAACTCCAATGGCGTCCAGGAACTTCCTGAACTCCTTTGTCTTAATTGTTTCCATTTCTATCCCGTCGACGACGATTATCGAATCCTCTGCAGCTTTTAGCGATAGCGCTGACTTCAGCGCGATCTTTCTGAGCTTTTTATTGAGCGAATAGCTATAGCTGCGCGGTTTGGGCGCGAACGCCACGCCGCCATGCGTATAGTGCGGCACTCTTGTCGAACCTTGGCGCGCGCGTCCCGTTCCTTTTTGGCGAAATGGTTTTGCTCCGCCGCCTCTTACTTCCGCGCGGGTCAGCGCAGATTGGGTGCCCTGTCGTTTGTTGGCCAAGTGGTTCTTTATCACAGCGTGAATCGCAGTAATATTCGGCTCAACGCCAAAAACGCTCTCGGAGAGCGTCACTTCGCCGACGACCTCTCCGGCCATGTTGTGTACTTTGATTGCTGGCATCGAACTCTCTCCTTTCCTTAGTGGTTTTTGACTGTGTTCTTGAGGTAGACTATGCTGCCTTTAGGCCCCGGCACGGCTCCTCTCACCGCTATCATGTTCAGTTCAGCGTCGACTTTTACCACGTCAAGATTCTGTACTGTCACTTGCTCGGCGCCCATATGGCCTGCGCCCATCTTGCCTTTGAAAATGCGTGACGGATCTGTCCCTGAACCCATGGAACCGGCGTGGCGGTGCACCGGCCCGCCGCCGTGCGACGTCGGCGTCCTGCCGGCGCCGTGGCGCTTGATGACGCCCGCATAGCCTTTGCCTTTTGACGTGCCGGTAATATCGATCTTGTCGCCTTCCGCAAATACATCCGCCTTAAGCTCATCGCCTACATTAAAGGATGATACGTCATCAAAGCGGAATTCCTTAAGGTGTTTTTTTGCGGATACTTCAGCTTTTTTAATATGCCCCAGCTCGGGTTTTGTAAGCTTCCGTTCCTTAATGTCCTGAAAACCAAGCTGTATGGCTTCATATCCGTCTTTTTGTTCGGTTTTCTTCTGAACAACGACGCACGGGCCGGCTTCAATAACTGTCACCGGTATCACTTTGCCGTTTTCATCGAAAATCTGCGTCATGCCGGATTTTCTTCCGATGATCGCTTTCGTCATAATGGTTATCCTCCTAGTTTGGTTAGTGGTTGGGTCATTGCGGCCCAACTTGACCTTGCAGGCTAGAGCTTTATTTCAATTTCGACGCCTGCGGGGAGTTCGAGCGACATCAGCGCTTCGACTGTTTTTTGCGTGGGGCCGATGATGTCAATTAGCCTTTTGTGCGTAAGGCGCTCAAACTGTTCACGGCTGTCCTTATACTTATGTACTGCTCGCAAAATAGTAACTACTTCTTTTTTCGTGGGAAGCGGAATCGGGCCCGAGACCCTTGCGTCTGTCCGTTTCGCGGTTTCCACTATTTGCGATGCCGCCTGGTCGATGAGCTGATGATCATATGCCTTTAGTCTTATACGGATCATTTTTTTACTGGCTGCCATTTATATTTGTTCCTCCTTAAACGTTTTCTGTTAAGTGCGGACTCTGTGCTGCGCATGCGCGTATTGAACAGCGCGCTGCGCGCAATAAGGAGAAAATGCCGCATTCTTCCAAAATTACTGAACACACCACCGTGCGTATCATTTTCTTTTGAAACTGAACCGGAAATCCATCTTGTTTATCTCTCCGGTTGCGTGCCGTTGCGTGTCTCAGACGCAGATCGAGGCCGCATTGCATTTCCCCAGCCGCCCGATTACGCGTAATAGCTGCAAATTCGTAGCTTTTGTCTGCCAATGATCAATTGCTATATCTGACAGCCATACGCCGGACATACTCCCCGGAAGTTACCAGGTTGGTCAGCCTAAAGGCAAGAAGGGCAAAACCTTAGCTATTTCCTGCGCCCCATTACCTAACACCTGCAATCTCCCAGTTCACCGCTTGTCACGCCTAAAAGGCGCCTAGGTAGAATACCACAGATGTGCTTTGCTTGTCAATAAAAAAATTACGCAAATTATACGTATTCAAAATATTTTTCTAAGCTGCAAATTCCCAAAGCATTCCTAAAGCAAGCTCCACGGCAATGCTGACGTTCAATTAACTTTGAGAAATGCTGAAATATCTGTTTTTTAGCGGCGAGGATATGATATAATACCAACCATATATTATATAAGGAATGAGCATTGTTATGAAAAAGAGAATACTGTCGGTTATCCTGACCGTGTGTTTTTCGCTGCTTTGCGCAGCGCCCGCGCTCGGCGCTATGAGTCTGTCTAACTTTGACAGAAACCGATCCTATCAAAATGAGTTTGCAGACGTTTCTCCTGACGCTTGGTACTATGAGGGGATAGTCAGCGTATATGAACGCGGGATTCTCAACGGAAAGAGCGAAGGGATTTTCGATCCGGCCGGAAGCCTGACTATTGCCGAAACCATTGCTCTCGCCGCCAAATTGCATAAGGGGTACTATACAGGATCAATGCAATTTCCCAATGCTTCCCCCTGGTATGTCCCGTACCTTGACTATGCCTTGGAAAACGGCATTCCCGCCGGAGCCTACAGGAATATGAATGCAGCGGCTACAAGGTCAGATTTCGCCGTGATTATTGCAGGCGGCCTTCCGGATGAAGCGCTCACAGCGTTGAACCGCATCGCCGATGGCGCTATCCCTGATGTTTTTGAAAGCTATAGTTACGGCCAAGCCGTCTATAGGCTATACAGAGCAGGCGTGCTTACCGGCATGGACAGCGATGGGGCATACTACCCGGGGAGGACTTTGACGCGGGCCGAAGCAGCCACGCTAATCTCGCGCGTCGTCGACGCAAGCGCTAGAGTTTCGTTCACTCTGGCCGCTGAACTGACTGCAGAGCAGATATACAGGCTTGCGTCGCCGTCTGTATTCTTCATAGAGATATTTGATAGCCACGGCACAGTAATAAAGACCGGGAGCGGTTTCTTCATCAGCGAATCCGGGCTCGCGATCACTAATTATCATGTCATTATTGGAGCTGATTCCGCCCGGATCACAACTGACGACGGTACTGTTTTCGACATCGCAGGCATGTATGACTATAACTGGAGAAATGACATAGCTCTCATACAAATCGACGGAGAGGGCTTCCCATATCTTGACCTTGCGGATTCTTCCCAAATCCAGACCGGGGCTACGGTTTATACGCTTGGCAGCCCTCTCGGGTTGCAGGCTTCATTTACCAGGGGCATAGTCTCCCAGGCTCTGCGCGAGATCGAGGACACTTCATTCATACAACTTGACGCGCCGATATCCAGCGGCAGCAGCGGGGGAGCGTTACTCGACTCGTCATGCAGGGTAATTGGCATTACAAGCGCTACAATGAATGATTCGCAGAATATCAACCTTGCCGTGCCAATCAACTTCTGCGCGGAATTGAGCCGTGAAGCTTTCTTGCCGCTCAATTCGTCATTGATATCCACACCGTATTATTCTGATTATATTCCCGCTCCGGATTTCGGCGCATATTTCAATGTGAGGGTGTTCGATACCATGCCTTCGCGCGGAGGAATATCCTTTTCATACCGGCTCATTGATTTTACAGGTGACGCCGACAGTACTATAAGCGATTACACTCATTTAGTGCAACAGAATCTTTTCGACCACACCAGCTACATCTTTTTTGGCAGCGACAGGTTCGATGTGTATCACAATTCTCTGTATAATGTCACGCTCACGATCGGCAGGGAAGTGGTCAGGGGCTATGATTGCTTCACGGTAATCGTAGCATAGGGCGTCGGAATCAAGCATCGGACAAAGCGGCTTTCGAGGTTTTATTTCCCTATTGCTAAAGAAAAACAAGAAAACTCCGAAAACTGATTAGAGGACAGTTATGCCCGGAAAACAGTTACCCGGAGGATCAAAATGCCAATTGAAGCAATTGCGACAAAAACAGACGATTATGAGGCGGCAAGCGCCACGCGTGCTATCTATCGTGCCGTGCCCGGCAGTTGTCCGTCTTTTTCCGATGCGCTGAACGCTTCGACTTCGATCTCAAGCGGCAGCGCAAACCTTGACGCGATTTTTGAAGAAGCGGGGCGTTTATACAATCTCTCGCCCAACCTGCTGAAAGCTGTTGCAAGAGTTGAATCTAATTTCAACCCTAATGCTCTGTCGAGAGCTGGCGCAATGGGGATTATGCAGCTTATGCCCGGAACAGCGGCAGGGCTCGGCGTCACAAATGCTTATGACCCCGTGCAGAATATCATGGGTGGCGCAAGATACCTGCGTCAGATGCTCGACAGGTTTGACGGCAATTTGCGCGCCGCGCTGTCCGCGTATAATGCGGGGCCGGGCAGGGTCAGCAGCAATGGCGGAGAGCCTCTGCCATTTACGGAAAACTATGTATCGAGGGTGCTCAGCTACTATAGCGGAGGCAATATAGCAGCGGGGACTGTAAAATACGGAAACTCCTATGATTCATTGCGCTCATCCGGCGAAACCGGAGATCAGTTCGATTTTTTCGGCCTTTCCGGGTCCTTGAATCAAATGATATTGCTAAAAGTCATCGAGATGCAGATGAATTCATCAAGCGACAATGACGGGAATACGCACCGTGTCCCATAGAAGTATTTAGTTCCATCTGAAGGAAGAACTCCGGCAACCATGGCGGTCGCCAGAGTTCTTCTTTATTTCGCTGGTGACCCGTCCGCGGCTCGAACGCGGGACCCCATGCTTAAAAGGCATGTGCTCTGCCGGCTGAGCTAACGGGTCGGATAGATTTAGCGCCTGCTTTTTGGCTGGGATGGCAGGATTTGAACCTACGAATGCCAGAGTCAAAGTCTGGTGCCTTACCGCTTGGCTACATCCCAATGATGTCGCGAATGCATGCTATACAAATGAAAATGATGAATGATCTGCAATTATTGGCAATAAGCGATAATTGCGCCAAGGCGCCCCCCGGAGTGATGAAATCATCATTTATCGCTTGCATTTCATCATTCATCTATCTTCACTGCCGTCATCGCGGCGCTTTTTTTGGGGTGGATAAAGGGATTCGAACCCTCGACCCTCGGAACCACAATCCGATACTCTAACCAACTGAGCTATATCCACCGGGTGAATGTCGTAAAAAACACAGTGGATGGATTTTAACACACAGCGGCGGGCTTTGCAATACCTTTGTCCCAAATTCTGAAAATTCTATATTCAATCTGCCGTAGAAATCTGATACGCTTGCATGATATAATACAGTATGATCAATACAACGCATATAGAGGAGATTTTTCGAAAATGCTGACACTTGAAGACATAAAACGCAATGAGGCTGTAAATATCTTTATCACAAAGGCGGATGAGTCGCTTGAAGCGCTGGGCTACACTGAACATAGCTTTGCGCATGTCACAAAGGTTGCGGAAGTATCCGGGTATGTTCTGGAGACACTGGGCTATCCGGAACGCGATATAGAACTGGCGCGGATAGCAGGATATCTGCATGATATCGGCAATCTTGTAAATAGAGACAACCATTCTCTTTCCGGCGCTTTGATGGCATTCCGGATACTCGACGTCATGGGCTTCAGCCCTGACGAAGTCGCAACAATAACGACAGCGATCGGCAACCATGACGAGGGCACTGGCATACCTGTCAACCATGTATGCGCGGCGCTCATTCTGGCCGATAAATCGGATGTGCGCCGCTCGCGCGTCAGGAATCCTGAGACGTCCACTTTTGATATCCACGACAGGGTAAACTATTCTGTGAAAAAATCAACGCTGAAAATCAATGAGGAGCATTCCCTTGTCAAGCTGAAACTGACTATTGAAACGAAATACGGTTCAGTAATGGATTATTTCGAGATCTTTCTCGGCCGTATGATAATGTGCCGCAAAGCAGCAGAGCGGCTTGGCTTGCAGTTTAAGCTGATAATAAACGAGCAGCCGGTTATATAGGCAGTTTTCGGGCCATTTGGCGAGATGCCCTAAATCTTAGAAATCAGCAGTTGCAACAAATTAGAACGCACATAACACGGGCGTATCGCCGATAATTCTGCGATACGCCCGTTTTGTAGCAACTACTGGCGTGTCTTGGTTCGAGCGGAACTACATCTGCTTCAACGCATTGATTTTGACGCCCGGGCCCATTGTGGATGCGGTAACGCAACTCTTTATATATTGGCCTTTTGCAACCGCCGGCTTTGCCTTGATGACCGCGCCCAGCAATGCGGCATAATTGTCAACGAGTTTCTCCACCCCAAACGATACTTTGCCGATTGGGCAGTGAATAATATTCGTCTTGTCAAGCCTGTACTCGATTTTACCCGCTTTTATTTCTGCGACCGCCTGAGCAATATTCGGGGTTACAGTACCCGCTTTTGGCGTGGGCATGAGGCCTTTTGGGCCGAGGACCTTACCGATCCGGCCGACGATGCCCATCATATCCGGTGTTGCGACAACGACGTCGTAATCAAAGAAGTTTTCCTTCTGTATGCGGTCGACCATATCCTGGCCGCCGGCGAAATCGGCTCCTGAGTCAAGCGCTTCCTGCACACGCTCTTCCTTGCAGAAAACCAGCACTCTGCGCATTTTCCCGGTCCCGTGCGGCAGAACGATGGCACCGCGGACCTGTTGGTCGGCATGGCGCGAGTCAACGCCAAGTTTTATATGGAGCTCGACAGTCTCGTCGAATTTCGCTCTTGAGGCTTTGATGACAAGGTCAAATGCATCTGCCGGGTCGTACAAATTAGTCTTTTCTACAAGTTTCGCGCTTTCTTTATAATTTTTTCCTCTAAACATTTCCTAGCCCTCCGTAACCGTAATGCCCATGCTGCGCGCCGTGCCCGCAACCATACTCATCGCGGCTTCTATACTTCCGGCATTCAGGTCTTCCATTTTCGTCTCGGCTATCTTCCGAACCTCGTCTTGCGAAATCGTTGCGACTTTGTCTTTTTGCGGCACACCGGAACCTTTTTCGATTTTGCATGCTTTTTTCAAAAGATTTGGCACCGGCGGAGTTTTTGTGACAAACGTGAAGCTGCGGTCCGCATAGACTGTGATGACTACGGGAATCACCATTCCCTCGTCGTTTTTTGTGCGTTCGTTGAAGTCCTTTGTGAATTGTCCAATGTTTACGCCATGCTGGCCAAGCGCGGGGCCCACAGGCGGCGCCGGCGTCGCTTTGCCGGCGGGGATCTGAAGTTTGATTATTCCTGTTACCTTTTGTGCCACTTACGTGCACCTCCTAAAATAAATGTGGTGAATCCCCCAACTGATAATAACCAGTTACGGAGAGTTTGTGTCGGGGCTATCAATGCCCCTCCCACATAGCCAACAGAGTCTGGAATACTGGAGTCGCGACCCTTTCGTCCGCAATTTCCTTCCAGCTATCCTCCGATCACTATACTGCTTCGATTTGGTCAAAGTCCAGATCCACCGGCGTTTCACGCCCGAACATGGAGACTATGACCCGCACCCTGCTCTTGTCAAATTCAAGTTCGTCAACCGTTCCGAGAAACCCTTCCAGCGGGCCGTCTACGACTTTGACCGTGCTGCCTACGTCATAGCCGACGATTATCTCGTGTCTCTCTATGCCGAGCGACAGTATTTCTTCCTCGGTCAACGGGACTGCTTTATTCGCAGAGCCGACAAAACCTGTGACCCCCCGCACGTTACGAACAAGATGCCAGCTTACATCGTTCATGATCATCTTGATAAGGACATAACCGGGAAAGATTTTCCGCTCAATTGTCTTAGTCTGGGAATCGTGTATTTCCGTGACAGTCTCGGTCGGTATTCTGACTTCCAGGATCTGGTCTTGCATTTTTCTGTTTTCTGCGGCTTTTTCAATAGTGGCCGCTACGGCGTTTTCATAGCCTGAGTATGTGTGTACAACATACCATCTCGCTTCATCAGCCATTTTCGCTACCTGACTCTGAATAACAGGATAGCCTGGAATATCTGGCTGCCAAGCTGATCGAGCGCCCAAATCACGATTGCGGCCGCTACCATGACGGACAAAGACACGAGCGTGTTGTTGACAATCTGCTTCGGCGTCGGCCAGACGACCTTCCTCAGTTCGCTGCGCATCTCGCGAAACCACTTTGCGATGCGGTTGCTGCCCCTTACCTTTTTCTTGGCACGGTGTTTTGTTTTTTTCTGTTCACTGTTTTCCTCTGGCATCAAGACACATCCTTTCGCTTATTATTTCGTTTCGCTATGCAGAGTGTGCTTACGGCAAAAACGGCAGTACTTGTTCATCTCAAGCCGATCCGGCGTATTTTTCTTATTCTTCGTGGTGTTGTAGTTTCTCTGCTTGCATTCGTTGCATCTCAGCGTGACTTTTATTCTCATTTGCGGCGCCTCCTAAATAGCCTCCCTATATAAGAAGCTGTTTTCACAGTTTCTTTTTGACAGAAGACGAGGTTATATTCTTTGCGCGAAAAATTGACCCGTCTTCCGACAGGTAATGGGATTTTAACACACCCGCCCTACAATAGTCAATACTTTTTTTATTTGTTGGTTTTCAGGTACCCGCTTTTCGTTCGCCGGGCGCGGCGCGAAGCTGGCCAACGGCGAGATGCTTGCAATGGCGGAGCGCCTCGAGCGGGACGGCGCGGATCCAGAGGGCATCCGCCAGGAGACGGGTTGGTTCCACGGCATGGACGGGAAATGGCGGTTTGAGATCGACGACAGCGGCATGCGCTATGACCCGTCCGGGAACATAATACTTACTGACAGGGGAGATGTGTTCTACGACCCCACAAAGATCAAGAGCATTTCTGCCGCGCTATCAGGTGACGGCCAAAATCTTGGACGCCCTGCATCAAACATAAATGCTCTCAATGCAGATAACATACCACAGAACGACATTAAAAGCAATACCCGCTTTTCGTTCGCCGAGCCCGTCGAGGAGCGTGACGGCGCAATCTATATACGCAACGCCTCGAGGCTCACGAACGAGGAGCTCGACAGGATAGGGCTTCATATGCGGAGGGCGGGGTACGACGAGCCTGACGGCGCGGACTGGACGCGCGCGAGCATATACGCGCCGCCGAAGGCAGCGGCGGCAGCGGCGGCAGCGGCGGGCGGAGCTGCGGGGCTGGCGGATGCCGGGCCTGGCGCGGTCGGCGCGGAGAGCAAGGTCGTCACGGATTTCCGCAAGCTCCTCATAGAGTCCGTGGTCGGCGGGCCGGAAGAGATGCGAAGGCAGATCGAGGCCGACGGGCGGACGCGCGTGCCCGAGGGCTTCGGCTCCATGGACGACTACACCGCCATGCTGGCGAGGCAGGCGGAGGCGGCGAAGGCTGAGCGCATCAGGACCGCGCCGAAGGAGGATTTCGGGGGCGGGCTGAAGGTGCTGGGCGTGAGCGTGAGGATCGCGGGCGCGCAGGGCGGCTACGCCCGCGCCCGTTCCCTTATAGGCAGCAGCGAGTCCGCGAGGGAGATGCGCCTCAAGATCGGTCAGTTCCGTGTCAGTAGCCGGAATTCCCTCCCTTTTTGGAAAGAGAAGGGGATGTAGCTAGCCTGAGCAGTATAATCCGAACTCGTTTTTCGAGACACTGGCTGCCCTGGCGCGTCGTTGTCGCCCCTTGAAAGGCGGAAGCATTCCTGCGGGACGCCGTCTAGCGCCAAAACAGCCAGAGTCCCGAAAAATCCACGACTTTGCGGGAGCGGATGATTGTGACAGGCGAAATCGAGTGACGCAGGTGGGCTAACGCCCACCAAGGAAAGAGATAAAGCATGGCGCAATATAGACGCCCCGCAAAGCGGGTTCGGATTATACTGCTCAGGCTAGGGTGTCGGGATTCGAACCCAACGTCGGGTCGAATCCCGACGCCCTAAGTGAAAAAAGCACAGCGAAAGCGACTCTTTTGAGCTTCCATTGTGCTTTTTAACACTAAAGATGTTCGAGGCAGGAGAACCGTCCCCTTGCTCGCGTCCCCTAGCTCGGTCCCCTTGGCTCTACGACCAGGAGGATCTAATCTCGGCAGCGTACTCCTCGTTGAAAACCGCTATAAAGCTTTTTATTGCGCTGAGCAGCAGAGTGAGGGTAAAAACCCCGGCTGCAATAGAAATCACTACGAATGACGGGACAGTGGAAAACTTCAATACGACAGATCTGTAATTGAACGCGATTGCCATTTGCACTTGTTGGATGAAACTATAGCAAAGAAATCCGGCAAACGCGCACGACAGCAATTCGCCAAGCGCAAATATTGTTATTGCCGCCTTTGCCGGCAGCCTGGAAATCACCATAGTCACATGTATATGCGCGCCTTTCATCTGAGCGTATGCAAACGTGGCAAAAACACCGCACAGCATGAGCTGCTCGACAATTTCATATGCGCCGAGAATAGGGCTTTTGAAGATATACCGCAAAGTAACGTCTGTGACAATGAATATCATAATGCCAAAAAAACAGATATATGCCAATACGTTTAGAATTTGTGAAAGTATGTATATAACTTTTGTCAGCGCTTTCATATCCTACCCCCTAACCGTATATCAGATTCGGCAGGAAGAGCGCTATTTGAGGAACAGCCGTAATAATTGCAATCGCAATCAAAAGAGCTATTGCAAACGGAAGCGAGCCTTTGAATATCTTTGCGAGCGGGACGTCCTTCGTTATCCCCGAGATCACATAACAATTGAGCCCGACCGGCGGCGTTATGACTCCAAGCATTACTACAGAGACGATTACAACTCCGAACCAAATTGGATTGAATCCAAGCGTCGTTATTATGGGGAGAAAAATGGGAACCGTCAGCATTATCATAGCCAGCGAGTCCATGAGGCATCCTAGGATAGCATAGACCACAATGATTGCCGCGAAAATGACGTATCGGGATATTGCGAGGCTTGTGACAAGATTTGCCACAACCATCGGCATCCTTGATATAGCCAAAAACGCTCCGAAAACCATCGCGCCAATAATAAGCAGATAAGTCATGGCTGTAGTTTTTATCGAGTCGCTCATAGTCTTCTTGAAGCTTTTCCATGTCAGCTTGCCCTTAACCAAACATATGATCATTGCCAAAAACGCTCCGGCCGCTGCCGACTCGGTGACGGTAAAGATTCCGGAAAACATAAGAAAAAATACGCCCACAAACAGAATGACCACGTCGATGAGGCCGACAAAAGAAGCAAACCGCTCTTTCCACGTGTATGAACGAGGCGCGGATGCGATTTCGGGCCTGCGCTTCACTTGTATTATGATAGTCACCATATATAATAGCGCAATCAGAATTCCCGGGAGTATCCCCGCTGCAAAGAGCTTGCCGATGGACTGTTCAGCGGAGATTCCATACACAATAAAAATAGCGCTGGGCGGTATCATTATGCCAAGCGCTCCGCCCGCAGAAACGGATCCTGTTGCTAAATCGTCAGCATATCCGTATTTCCTCATCTCGGGGATCGATACGACGCCCATCGTGGCGGCCGTCGCGGCTGTCGACCCGCATATAGCGCCAAAAGCCGCGCAAGCTCCGACCGACGCGCAGGCGAGCCCGCCGGGAAGCTTGCTCAGCCATTTATTCGCGGCATTATACAGCCCGGCGCTCATTCCGGAAGCAAACGCAAAGTTGCCCATAATAATGAAAAGCGGTATAACCGACAGTGCATAGTTGCCCGCCTGTGATATTGGAGTAGTCCGCAAAACGCCGTAGGCTGCATTTATATTCGTAGCCAGCGCATAGCCGAAAAATCCGACTAGAAACATTGACAGTCCGACATTGACGCCTAATACAAGGAGTATTATGACAGCCGCAATGCCACACAGCGCAAGCATAGTTAGGTCCATAATAGATTCTCTCCTTCCGCACGCAGTAACCTTTCATTGGATATGCCCGCAGAAGGCAAATCCAATGAAAGGCGCGAGTTAAGATTAGTAGCCCATTTGAGCGAGGGTGGCGTTTAGTTCGTCGCGGGAGATAAAATACTGTTCGGCCAACGCTTTTGCCCTGTCAGCGTAAGCTTGAGCGTCGAAACCCGGCCTGGAGTTGTTTTCTACCCAAACAGTGACAAGCGCTTCGTAGGCAACCGCTACAAACGCATCGGCATTTGCTTCTTCCGCAGTTATGATCGTAGCGCCGGCGTCGATGGCCGCGTTTCTGCCACGATTCCAGTCAGCCTCAAAAACATATGCCATTTCAAGGGATTCTTCGCGTGTCGAATGCTTCATCAGGATATCTTGCAAGTCCGCGGGAAGGCTGTTATAGCTGGTTTTGTTCATAAACAGATAATATGGCCCCAGGTAGATTGGCACCTCGGTAAAGTAGTTTGTCACTTCCTGAAGGCCGAAGCTCACTATTCCCGAATACTCGAAAATATATCCGTCGATCGTGCTGCGTTCAACGGCTTGGTAGATATCGCCCGGAGCCAGCATAAGCGGATTCCCGCCCCATGCCAATACGCTGTCTGTAGGCGTTCCGCCGGGCGCGCGCAAGGTCATTCCCGCCAGATCGCTTATCGCGCGTATGGGTCTGTTCACCGATCCAATGATGCTGACAGGATTTGCGTGTATTTGAAGAGGGATGAACTCATTGACCTCCGCCTGATAGTCGGGGTCGCTCTCCCATAAATCCCACAGAATGTTTGTAGCCTGCGGAACGGTCGTGATGCCCAGCGGCAGCGTTATGATCTCGCTCATTGGGAACTGCCCCGGCCAATAGATGGGGAAAATCCACGCAATATCGCAGACGCCCGTACGAACCGCGTCGAGCGCTCCTGTTCCCGGCGCAAGGACGCCATCGGAATAGATGGTTATCTCGAGCCGCCCGCCGCTATCCTGAAATATCCTGTCCGCCCATTCCTGATGATACTTGGTTTTATTTGACGTGGTCGGATCATGCGTAGACAGCGACAGTTTGTACACTGTATCGTCGCCGCCGGTCTGCTCTTGCGAGCTGCCCCCTGTGGACGAACCTGAGCCGCTATTATCACTCGAACACCCTGCTGCGACGCCAACAAGAAGTGTCAATAGCAAAATAATAGCGATAATGTGGTATATGCGCTTTTTCATAGAACCAAATCCTTTCTTTTTTAGTTTTTCTAACATAGCTTGATATCCATACTATTTGGTCAAGCTTCGAGCCGGGAATACGAATCTCATTTAACCTGTAGTATGGTTTCTCCCAAGAATTTATCCGAATCTGCGACGAAATGAAAAGCTTCCGTTTTATGCCCTTCAAAATGTATTTCCAAGGAATACTCGCCGCCTTTGTCCAGGCGCTCGATTTCCCAATCGCCGAAATAGTTGGTTTTTGTGGCAAGAACCTCGCCGGTCTTGAGATTTTTAAGGGTTATGCTCGCTCCGTCAGCCGGTTCATCGTCGGGTAAATACACGGAACCTGCGGCAAATACGGTCGGGATATTCAGGTGTATTACATTCGTAGCTATACCTTCCAGCGCCGCAAGCGGCGTGACCTTGCCCTGTGTTATGAGCGAGTCTATTTTGCTTCCGGGATCGTCAAGATCGCCGAAATGCAGCGCCCCGTTCGGGCATGCTTCAACGCACCGCGGCGCCTTATATCCATCGTCAAGAATATGCGCGCACATCGTGCATTTTTGCGGCAGTTCCAGCTCCTCGTTCCAGAAAACAGCATGGATAGGGCAAGCATCCGCAATCTTCCGCTGCCCTTTTGCTTTTTCCGGATCGATGATAACGATACCATCGGGCCTTGTATAGACCGCGCCGTCCTCCCCTGCTTTTTGGCAAGCAGCGTCATGGCAATGCGCGCATGGCGTTGTCACATTGCTGATTTTTATCTTTCTATTGTCGTTCCCGCGCTCGAAACTGTCGATCCTGATCCATTGTTGGCCCTCATGAGGCTGAGGCGCGGATACAGCGGTCGAAAAACCGCAGTGCTCGTCTTTGCACGCCATGAAACAGTTGTAGCATTGCATACACCGTTCGGTATTGACCGCAATTACATATCTGGCCATCACATGCCCTCCTCGTTCAGACTCTTCAATAAATCGTTCAGATGCATATCGGGTATCAGCGGCTCATCATATTTTTCAATTTCAATAAGCGTTGAATTCGGAGCCATTCCGGGTACATTTTTGCTTATCAGCTCGCCCGAGGTCAGCAGGTTGATGCAACCGCCCTTATCCATCGTGCATTCGCCCGGAACAATAGGTTCGTACATGCCTGATGAACAAAAACTATGCACTGTATTTTCCTGCAGCCGTCTTGTGAGTTTTGCTATGCATAAAATGGCGCCTCTGTCGTTATATGCCCGCACAATGTCGCCGTCGCTGATGCCGCGCTCCGCAGCTCTGTCCGGATGGATCCGTATAATCGTATATGGGTTGCCTTCGACGACGCGACGGTGTTCAGGTATCTCCCACAGCCACTTTGCATGCTGATCGTAGTGCGTATGGAAGCCATATCTTGGATGGGGAGATATGAGCTGCAGAGGATATCTCTTGTATAACTCCGACATATGACCTTCCCGGCAGTGCTGGTATTTAGCCATAGGCCCTCTTATCGGGTCGTCCGGCGTTTCCTTTTCCAGAAGTTCGGACACAAACTCGATTTTTCCGGTTGTCGTGCCTAGTTTGCCCTCTTTCTGGCAATCGGCGACGGGGTTGTCGCAAGGACGCCCCTCCGCAAACCAGCGCAAAGCATACCGTCTCTCATAGTTTTCCGGTATTCCGGGTATATAATAGCCGCGCTCTTTGAATTCTTCCCAACCTATGCGCTGCGACAGGCTGCTGAACTGCCAGAAGCGTTTGCACCATCCTTCTTCGTCGCGGCCTTCCGTGTATTCCTCTCCAAATCCCAGGCGTTCAGCAATCTGGCTGAATATCCAATAGTCGCTCTGTGATTCGCCCAACGGCTCGATCGCCTTTTCCTGATATACAATTACTTGCCAGTTGTTTCCCGACTGCCCGTACGAGGCATAACCTCCGTTGCCGCTGCTGCAAAACTCGCCGATATCCGTGCGTTCCAAGTTTGTGCATGCCGGCAGGATGACATCGGCGAATCTCCCCTCAGGCGTCAAGTGCATTTCCTGATTGACGACAAACTCCAACTCAGGGCTCTGGTACATTTTCACCCACTTGTTTGTGTCAAGCATGGTGCCGAAAAATGATCCGCCATACCTGTAGAACATATGCACCTTGCTGCGCCCCGGAAGAGGGTACACATGTTTGGTGAACTGCTGCTCAAGGCTTACGCCGCAGTATCCGTCGCCAAGCCACTCGTCATGGCCGTTTAAAATAGCGTCCGGCAGGGTCGGCCTGTATAGTTTTTGCTCTACGCTGTTCACGGCAGTTTTGTCCGCTACCGGTTCGTTTGCGATTGTGGACTTCGGGTCGGAATAGCCGCCAAACCAAAAATTATAGTCTACAGGCGCGCCGGCTTGCGCGGTCCACATACCGCGCCCCGGTTTCCCCATGCCTTGCATAGCAAACAGCTGTACCATCAGCCTTGCGTAGCTGCATCCGTTGACCGTCCGCACAGCGCTGCCCCAACCTACGCGCACGCCTGAGCCCCCCATGGTATTGGTCGAGGCCCACCGCCGCGCGAGAGCCTTGATGACGGGCGCGCGAATGCCTGTAACCTCTTGCGCCCATTTTGGCGTTTTTGGAACGCCATCCTTGCCGCGGCCCATAATATGATCCGCCCATTCTTCGAAACGATGCACATTTTTTTCCACATACTCGTGGTCGTAAGTATCCTCTGACAACCAGACATATGCTATAGCTTCCATCAATGCCGAGTCCGTACCCGGGCGAGGGCCGATCCACTTGTCCGCTTCCATCACCGAGCTGAAATTATTGAATGGGTCGATGTATATAACAGAAATGCCTAATTCTTTGAACCACCTGCGCCAGAGATTGCTCTCATTTGCGGAATAGCAGGCGTGGGTAGAATCCGGATCGTGCGACCACATGATAAGCGTTTCGCAGTTTTGCAGACAATCCTCGAGCATGTCAAACGGTTCGGCGCATCCGAGTCTCCAAAAATGGCCGTAGGTATGCGAAGCGCCCCAATGGAATCCTTCCCATGAGTCGGGGTTGTCTTGAATTTGCGTATATCCAAGCAGATTGAAAAACCGCTTGAAAGCGGAGAGCTTATACCCTATCAGCCCCCAACTGTGGTGCGAAGATGTGCAAGCTGTGATGCTTTCCTTCCCATAAACGTCATGCATCCTTTTGATTTCGCGGCAAACCAGCCCCAAAGCCTCGTCCCAGGAGGCTCTGCGGTATCCGCTCTTTCCGCGCTTTTCCGTATTTCTGTCCTTGCCGTCGGGGGTTTCCGAAAAATCCTCCCGAATCAATGGATAGAGCACCCGATCATAGGAATATGCTTTGTCTTTGTCCAGAAGTCCAACTGTCGCTACTGTCACTCTCCGCGGTGGCGCAAACTCTTTCCCACGCGCTTTGATCGTCCAGCCTTTCGGATCGTCTTCTCTCAGAGTAAGAGGCCGGACTCTTCGTATGCGACCATCCTCGACATGGATTTGAAGCGGCCCGCCTACCGAATTTCCATAGCTGATTCTTTCTGCCATAAATATGCTCCTCCTGATAATCATACAGTCTTGTTAGCTGACTTTGAACCTCACCTCGCAATCTCGCGTTTGCAATGCGCTAATATTCCTGCATTTCTGCATAAATATTCTAGATGAAAAAGGGGTTGCTGTCAAGCCGCGATCAGGCCTTTTTCTGAAACATCCAGAGGCCGAAGAGAATCACGACGCCACCTATGACGGTGCCAAGGTCAGGGAGTTCATTGAAAACAGCGAATGCCAAAAGGGTGGCTATAAACGGCGGGAGGTACAAGAAATTTGCGACGTCGGCAGTACGTTTCGCAAGAGAAAACGCTTTCGTCCAGCATAGATACGCGATGCCGCTATTGAATGCCCCAAGAAAAACAAGGACGGTAATAGCTCCCGGCGATGCGGCAGTCACATCTTTTATAACTCCCGGAAGGAACGGAGACATCAGAATTGCAGCCGCGATAAGGCTATATGCGCAACTCTGGATAGATGTGTAGCGCTTTGTAAGCTTCCGCTGGATAATGTTGTAAACGCTGAGCAGACTCGCAGTTATTATAAGGTATATCGCTCCAATATTGATTGTGAGCGCCCCGTTCCAAAGCACAAGAATAAGAATTCCGGTGAATGACACCCCGGTGAATACCCATCCGAGCGGGCGTATGCGTTCTTTATAAACAAACAACGCTATCAGGGCTGTAAACAATGGAGTTGAAGCGAGGACAACATTGCCTGTAGCGGCTGTGACCAGAGCGAACCCAAGGTTGTAGAAGACATAGTATACAGCGAACCCTATGGCGCCCGAAGCTACAAAAAGCGGTATGTCGCGAAGTCGCGGAGCCGGCATTTTTTTTATCAGGCATATAACAAGTAATGTAAAAGCAGCTATCCAAATCCTTGCGACAGCGAGCGTAATGGCGGAAAAACTCCCGAAAGTCAGCCGGATGAGAACAGAGCCCGCGCCCCAAACAAGCACTGTAATTGAGGAATATACCCAATATTTCTGTCTAATCACTGCGACCTCCTAACGCCAACAAGCTGAATCTGCAGTTTTAAGATACCAGCATTGATATGCTCCGTGAGACGCTCAGGAAAAGATGCGGGCGTCGGAACATTTTATAAATCATGCCGGCCGCACTGCGTCTACTTTCTGTATCTTCCTAGAATAGAACAGGTACCAGATAAAAATCCACGCGCCGCGCAATCCGGCTCCCACTGCCAGCGACAGCCATACCCCGTCCAGCCCGAGAGGCGTCAAGCGCGCCAGAATATAGGCAAACACAACTCGAAGGGCATTTACAGATATGCTTGCTATCGACGGCGGGACAGTCTTTCCTTGCCCCCTGAATACTCCTCCGGCGACGCCTTCCAAGCATATGAGTATTTGGACAAATGCCAAGTTGCGAAGATATCTCACACCTATATCGACGACTCCCGGGTCGTTTGGGATAAACAGGCCTATTAGCGTACGTCCCAGGAAGAAGAGTATCAGCCCGACTATCGTTCCCCAAACAATCATTAATACTGCAGAGATTTTGAATCCTCTGTTTATCCTGCCCCACTTTTCGGCTCCGTAATTCTGTCCGGTGAAGGATGTCAAAGCCGATGCGTAGCCAAATCCTATCAGCCACGTCAGGCTGTCCATCTGCGAACCGACGCGCTGCGCAGCTATCGCTCCGGCGCCATATGAAGCAATCAGCGCAGCCACGAACATTGTCAGAAAGGTGAAAAGAAAGTTTTCTATGGAAATGGGCATGACCCATTTGAATATCTGCTTGATAGTATCCTTGTCAGGCCGCCTGAATACTTTGATCCGGTTGAACGGCCTGTTTTTATATTTTGCCAAAGCTACCATTGAGAAAAAAGCGGCAAACATCTGAGCTGCGACCGTAGCGACTGCTGCGCCGCGTATTCCGAGTCCCGCAGCAAAAATCAGCAGCGGATCGAGAACTATGTTGATCCCAAGCCCTACGCCGTTTATCAGCAGCGAAATACGCGTATTCCCCGCGCCATTGAAAACGCCGGAAGCCGCCGCAGCCAAAAATGTAAAGGGCAGGCCCCAGCTGACAATTGCCAAATAATCCTTTGCATCCTGTTCAACGTTTGCTTCCCGAATATTAAAGAAACCTATGAGCTGCTCCCGCCCGAAGCAAAAGATTATCGCCAATACTATGCCTAAAGTTACGGCTATTAGCAACGAGTTGCGGGCAAAAGAGAGCGCTTTTTCTTTATCCCCTCTGCCGACGTTCTGAGAAACGCCTATCTCAGCGCCCATGCGCCCATATATTTGAAACGCCATTGACATCCATAGAAACAGACCGACAGTTCCGGAAGCGGCGACTGCATCACTGCTCAGGCGCCCCAACCAGAACATATCAGTCAGGTTGTATGTCATCTGAATTATCTGTGTCCCTATAAGCGGTAATGCGACAAAGAAGAGTTTTGAAACAATACTGCCCTCAGTTAGGTTGTATTTGCTCATTTAGGTATTCATTTTCCCGCAATTTACAATATTGAAAAGGATAGGATCAGCCCCGCGAAAACAATTGAAACCATAGATAAAAGTTTGATCAAAATGTTTATTGATGGTCCCGAGGTGTCCTTGAACGGGTCGCCGACAGTATCTCCTACTACCGCGGCTTTATGCGCGTCTGAGCCTTTGCCTCCGTGGTTGCCGGCTTCTATGTATTTCTTGGCGTTGTCCCACGCTCCGCCGGAGTTGGCCATCATTATTGCAAGGACAAAACCTGTTATGGTCGCTCCGGCAAGCATTCCGGCAACTCCGTTGACCCCCAGAAGCAGTCCGACGGCTATCGGGGCTATTATGCCCAGCAATGCCGGGGCTATCATTTCTTTTTGCGCATTGCGCGTGCAGATATCAACGCAGGCGGCGTAGTCCGCTTCCGCTTCTCCTTGCATCAAGCCCACTATCTCCTTAAACTGGCGGCGGACTTCCACGACTATGCCCTGAGCGGCGCGTCCGACTGCTTTCATTGTCATTGACGCGAAGAGGAAAGGCAGCATGGCTCCTATGAACAAACCTATAAGGACCGGCGGATTAGTCACGCTTAAGTCGAAAGTGAAATCCGGATTAATCAAATGCACTTCGTCTATATACGCTGCTATAAGCGCCAGCGCTGTCAGAGCGGCTGAGCCTATTGCAAACCCTTTTCCGGTGGCTGCCGTCGTGTTTCCTAGAGCATCCAACGCGTCGGTGCGTTCGCGCACTTCATCAGGCATATGCGACATTTGGGCTATCCCGCCCGCATTGTCAGCGACAGGCCCGTAAGCGTCAGTAGCCAGCGTTATGCCTAGAGTGGAAAGCATCCCTACAGCGGATATGCCGATACCATATAGGCCGGATGCATAACTGGCCGCGCCTCCAGAGGCAAAGAAACTCAGTAGGACTGACGCGCTAATTATTATTACAGGTATGGCTGTGGACATCATCCCAAGCGATACGCCGCCGATTATGATGGTCGCCGATCCCGTCAGACTAGAGCTGGAAAGGTTTTTGGTGGGCTTATAGACGTCTGACGTGTAGTACTCGGTAAAAAAGCCTATCAGCACTCCCGCGACAAGCCCGGACAAAACCGCAACGTAGACGCCGATGCGCCCCGGATTATTCGCGCAGTCCAAACAGTACCAAATCACAGGGAACGCAATTAGCGCGACCAATACCGAGGAGATGTATGTACCCTTGCGCAGAGCGGCAAGCAAAGACTTTTGCTCCGTTTTTTCACCCGACCGGACAAAAATAGTGCCCAGAATAGAGGCCACTATCCCGACAGAAGCCATTATCATCGGCACTGCGGCTCCGCCAAACCCATACCCCGCCGAAACAGCCAGGGCGAGGGTTGCGACGATTGAGCCAACATAGGACTCATAGAGATCGGCTCCCATACCAGCTACGTCGCCAACATTATCGCCGACATTATCAGCAATGACTGCGGGGTTTCGAGGATCGTCCTCGGGTATGCCCGCTTCAACTTTTCCGACTAAATCGGCTCCGACGTCAGCCGCTTTTGTGAATATGCCCCCTCCGACGCGGGCAAACAATGCCATGCTTGAAGCCCCCATGCCGAAAGTCAGCATTGCTGCCGATATAGCGCTTATCTGAGCCGTTCCTTCCAATCCTGCATAGAAGACATATTTCAACAGGAAAAACCAGACAGATAAATCAAGCAGTCCCAGCCCAACTACTGTAAAGCCCATAACTGTGCCTGATGAAAAAGCAACCCGAAGTCCCCGATTGAGCCCTTCTGAGGCTGCTTGCGCCGTTCTTGAGTTGGCAATGGTAGCTACTTTCATTCCGACGAAGCCTGAAAGGCCGGAGAAAAATCCGCCGGTAATAAACGCGAAAGGAACATATGGGGTTAGAAAGCCCGTCAGCGCCATGATTTCCAGAAGGACAAACATAACTACGAAGAACAAAGCGACACCGGTGTACTGGCGCTTGAGATACGCATTTGCGCCGCTGCGTATGCTGGCCGATATCTTTTTCATTATATCGCTGCCTTCAGAAAACGAATATACTTTTTTCCCCTGATAAATCGCGAACAGCAAAGCAAGTATGGCGCCCACAGGTGCGAACAAGAATAACAACTCGGATGTCATAAGAAATCCTCCTAAATATTTATCGCTGCAAATACTCATGACAGCATAACATATCACACAGCAGATTATCAATACCCAGTTTGTTCCGCGGCAGTGCGCATGATAATAATTCTGTATGGTATCAATATAAGTAGCAAATAGATTCCTTTCCTAAACGAGGGATGTATTGCATAAGAAATCCACCCTGCCGATATCCCGGCAATTGGCTAAACCGGACGGCAGGGTGCATATTACAGACAATTTTCCAACAATTGGCGAAGCTATAATGCTCTGCTAATCTGTGAAGCTCTGCACAAAATAAAGCCTACCGCTGCCATTAGCTACCACGCCTACACCTAAATGGTTATATTCTTCTTTGAGAATGTTTGCCCTATGCCCTGCGGAATTCATCCAGGCTTGCATTAGATCTGCCGGAGTCCTTTGCCCGTACGCAATGTTTTCGCCGGCACGCCGATAACTCACGCCGTTGTCGCCAAATACCGTAAAACAACTGCGTCCATCGGGCCTGGTATGGGAAAAGCTGCCAACTATCTCATTAGCGCGGATCATTGCTATTTGCGTCAATTCTGACGTCTCAGTCAGCTCCGAAAGACCGGCGTTAGCCCTCTCAACATTTGTCAAACGGAATATTTCGCCAGCAAAAGCGATAGGATCGCTCAGGTCGATCGCTGTGCTTTCCGGCTCGCTGCTTGTCTCCTGCAGCGGTACATCTTCAACGCCTTCCGCATCTTTTGCGTCTTCTGAGGTTTCTGCAATTTCATTATTTTCTTTGTCTTTTAGTTCAATTTCCGGGTTATATGTAAAGATAAACTCAGGTCCGGCCGACAGCGGCGCAGCCAGTGCCGACAGTACGACTCCCTCCGGCGGGTCGGATTCAGTAATTTCATGATAGATGTAAGACTGTGCGGTCAGCGGTTCTGATGGGACGCTGCAAGACATTAGGCTGACAAGCAAAATCAACGTAAGAAATGCTGTCGCGATCCTTATCTTTCTGTAACTCATGTCGCGCATCACCTCATTTTAAATGTATATACCGTAGTTTATCAAAAAATAGCGTGCGTTGTCAACTGTTTCTCTTGGCAGTTCACCTTTTCTCTGCTGCATCTCACCTTTTCTCTAAACGGTTTCGCCTTTTCTTCAAACAGTTTTGCCTTTTCTCTAAACATTTTTACCATTTTTCCGGAAGTTTCCATGTAATCTTTGTCTATCTCACGGCCCCGGAGGTACCCGGTTGCAGCGCAATCGGACGCGCGCACGTATTGGCCGGACTCATTATTATGTCGGCTGTTGCTTCATGATTTCAGGCAATAAATTACAATTGCAAATTTTATTACGTTACTCACACTTTTTAATGTGACTTTTTCACATTTTGTGACATTTTTGAGACAATCGGGGTGTATTATGACTCGACTTTGACACATGCCGCTTAAAAAAGGAGTCCGCAAATGTTGCACGGCAACGAATTGCGGACTTTCTTGATTGAAATAAAGTTGTAGTGATATTCAGGTTATTTTGACAGCCGCGAGATTATTTTTTATTTCAGCACGGGTGAGCCTAAGCCTTGAAAAATCAAGGCCGAACGCCTTGCCAAGCATATCCGCGACATCGCTCTGATGGTCGAACAGGTAAAGGTTGCCTCCCTCGTGTGAGCAGGATATGGCGTTCATTGTTTCTATCAGTTTCTCGACTGAGTATGTATTCCCTGTCCTTTTCTGTATCAGCCTGACGATTACCAGCGATATGAAGCATGTGAGGAAATGCGCCTTTATGCGGTCTTCCCTCGAAGCGAAGACCGGGCGCGACTCAAGGTCGCTCTTCGTCACGCGGAACGAATCCTCGACGCGCCACAAACCGCGGTATATGTCGATAATCTGCCCGTCGCCGTATTTCCCCTTGTCTTCACCCTCGTCAAAAAGGTTTGTCACGATGGCGTAATAGCCGTCGTATTTTTCTTCCTCCGCTATCGCCCCGAAGTCGAGGCAGGGCACGCTTGCCGATTCCTTTACCTCCCCGGTGTCTTTGTCGAACTCAACGTTCATCACATATTTGAGCGCGCCGTATGACGTGGCCCTGGTGTATGCGGACGGGTTGTCGACGATCCTCTTAGCCTTGAGCAGCGCCGCCTCGCGCTTAGCCTTCGCCCGGACGGCGTATTTCTTGCTGTAGAATACGATCTGCCTCTGGTCTACAAGCACTTTCTTTTTGTATGTGCCGCCGCCCTTGCGGTCAAAGTCCACCTGTATCTCCCGGCGCTCCACGCGCGACTTCCTCTTGTGGTCGTCGCCAAACCACTCATACCCGCTTTCGTCAACTATATAATCCTTGAATGCCTGGCTCGAGCCCCGTATGCCCTGGCTGAAAACGTAACCCTGATTCCCGGAATCAAGGTAATATATGTTGTTCCCCGTGTTCTGCGCGGCATCCGCGACGGCGATCACGCGCCCGCTGTCGTACTTGTTGTACAGTTCGAACACCGCCGGGCGCAGATGGAGCTTCTCCGACTCGTTCCCGGCGAACACCTCGTAAGATATCGGCAGACCCTCCGCGTCGGAGGCGAGCCCCATCTGCACTATCGGGTTCGGCCTGTGCTCCTTGCTCGCGCCTTTCTTCCGCAGATCGTCCTCCATGTCGGCCTCGAAGTAGTAGTTTGTCACGTCGTAGTAGATCAAGTCCAGTTTCCTGCCATAATTCTTGGTTATGCGGTTATGTATGTGCAGTTGAATGTCTTTCTCCAGCTTTGCGAAATGCGAGAGGGAGCGGTAGACGTCCACCAAATCGAAGGCGTCTTCTTTCTCGAAATCGAAGTACCTGCCGCGGTCTTCAAACGCACGCTTCTTTGACCCGGGCGCCAGTATCCGGGATATGAGCAGAAGCTTCATTATGCTGCTCGTATTACATTCCAGCTTGCTTTCCCGGAGCCGCCGGTTGTTCAGAAACCCCTCAAGCCCAAGCTCGTAGAAAAGTTGCATTATTACTATATACCCATAGTTCATACGTCTGGATATATCCGCCCCCAGCCGCTGGTCTTTCCTTGCAGTTACCACGTACTCGGTGGCGAGCTGCTTCTCTTCGGCATTCCGCTCCTCGACCACTTTTTTAAAATAGGCTATCGGATCGTCATATTTTTCCTTAAGCTCGTCCAAGAATCCAAGACTCTCAATTATCTTCGTTCTTGAATGCCCCCTCTCCCTGTCCCAATAGCCGTGCGCTATGCTGAGTTGCGTCCTCCCGGTCTTTTTGTTTGTGGACTTCTTCAGGTACATGAAATCAACCCCTTGTGCATTAAGATGACTCATTATACCATATATCACGATTTATCGCAATACTTATATTTCTTTAATTTTATTTTTTTGCACTAAAAATGCCCTGCTCACGCAAGGCGTTCAGAATTTCGGTCTTTTACTCAGCTGTCAAATAAGGGCGGGTAGTACGATTTTCTTTTTGAGGAAACCATAAACAGTAGGTGAGTACACATCATTATGGACGAACAACTCTACACCGTTCAGTCTTCTGATTTTACTTAACTCCGCGTCGGCTAACAACCGGTCAAAGTACATGCAAGTCACACTCCCGGACGCCGGTAACAGGTTCTTTCTGCGTCTGGACATCGACGCCAGGCTGAGTATACAATGCGTAACCAGAAATGTGGCTGCACCGCAAAGCCAGACTATCAAAAGGGTCTCATACAGCGAAGTGTTAGGAAGCGGCTTAATTGAAATGATGACGTCGCCGCGAACATGGAAGCGTGAAAAAAAGCGCTGTGTCCATAAGCGCAAAGGCGATAAAGCCGGATATACCGCAATCTTGAGTAAGGACATTGGCGCAGCGTAGAGCGCAAGCGTAGTAATAATAAGCAGATGCCAGACACAGATCCCGCAGCATTTAAGTGTATGACGTTTAAAAATCAACAGAAAAAGGAACACTACCGTACCCATTACAGTACGCTGTAATAGCGCATAAACAAGCTGCTGTGCGCTCATTTTGTACGTTTATCGAGCAAATTGCGAAGTTGCTCAATTTCTTTCTTTGTGTATGAATCATCGTCGATAAGCGATGACGCGAAACTGGAAAGCTGCCTCTTGTGGATGATATCCATGAACTGTCTGGTAACAAACGTCTTATACTCTTCTTCCCCGATCAGCGGCACGTAATACATCGACTTCCGGAATTCTTTGACAGGCAACAGAAACAGCTTATCTGCGAGTTTCGCGAGGACAGACATGACACTGGCCAGCTTG
>Ga0082212_10000519_pt1 | contig 55517 bp, 67 predicted proteins | sample TergutNt197P3_FD_71548 | JGI IMG/M metagenome (GOLD analysis project Ga0082212, IMG submission 71548) | Neocapritermes taracua P3 segment gut microbial communities from Petit-Saut dam, French Guiana - Nt197 P3 | ecosystem: Host-associated > Arthropoda: Insects > Digestive system > Gut ...
AAGGGCAGGGAAAAAGTGACTTACAAATCATCGTCTCCCGCGTTGCAATGGGGATACAACTTCCTCAAACGTCGTAATTACCCTTCCGATGGGTCGCCGCAGAAAAGAGGGGTTTGCACAAAAGTTTACACAACTACACCGAAGAAACCCAACTCAGCGTTGCGCAAAGTCGCCCGTGTGCGTTTGTGCAACGGAATTGAAGTTACCAGCTACATCCCGGGAATCGGTCACAACTTACAGGAGCATTCCTATGTCCTGGTACGTGGCGGAAGGGTAAAGGACTTGCCGGGCGTACGATATCACATCATACGTGGCGCAATCGACACGACCGGGGTGGCGAACCGCAACCAGGCCCGTTCCAAGTACGGCGCGAAAAGAGCCAAGAAGAAATAGGAAGGAGGGAATCCATTGCCACGCAAAGGATATGTAGCGCGAAGAGTCGTTCTGCCGGATCCCATTTACAAAAACATAACTGTTACGAAATTTATCAACCAGATTATGATAGACGGTAAAAAGGGTGTTGCGGAGAGCGTTTGTTATGGGGCTTTTGACATTATTCAGAAAAAGACAGGTAAAGACCCAGTCAGTGTTTTTGAAGACGCGTTGAAAAATGTTATGCCTGCGTTGGAAGTCAAGGCCCGCCGAGTCGGTGGTGCCAACTACCAGGTTCCTATTGATGTTCGTCCCGAACGCAGACAGACGCTTGCCCTGCGCTGGATCGTCGGATATGCCCGTAACAGAGGGGAAAAGACGATGAAAGAACGGTTGGCAGGGGAACTCATGGACGCTGCCAATGGGGCAGGCGGTTCCTTTAAGAAAAAAGAAGATACCCATAGAATGGCTGAAGCCAATAGGGCTTTTGCACATTATCGGTGGTAGGTACGCGAATTGTATTCCTGAGAAAGGTGATATTTAAGTGGCTAGGCAGGTTTCATTGGATAAGATACGTAATATAGGCATCATGGCGCATATCGACGCGGGGAAAACCACGACGACGGAACGCATTCTTTATTATACAGGTCGTGTTCACAAACTCGGTGAAGTTCACGACGGCGCTGCGACAATGGACTATATGATCCAGGAACAGGAGCGGGGAATAACCATCACTTCCGCAGCAACCACAGCCTCTTGGCGTGATCACAGCATCAACATTATTGATACACCCGGACATGTTGATTTCACGATTGAGGTTGAACGGTCTTTGCGTGTCCTGGACGGTGCCGTAGCCGTCTTCTGTTCAGTGGGAGGTGTAGAGCCTCAGTCGGAAACGGTTTGGCGGCAAGCCGACCGGTATAAGGTGCCGCGTATAGCTTATATCAATAAAATGGATCGCGTTGGGGCTGATTTTTCCCGGGGCGTCGCTATGATATCGGATCGACTCAGTGCCAACCCTGTTCCTGTCCAGTTGCCTATCGGCGCAGAAGACGGATTTAAAGGGTTTATTGATCTCGTTACCATGAATGCGACTGTCTTCACTGACGACTTGGGCAACTCCAGCGATATAACCGATATTCCGTCTGATTTGAAGGAAGTGGCCGAAAAGTATCGCGGCAATCTTCTTGAAGCCGTATCTGAAATCGACGAAGGTATCATGGAAAAATATCTGGACGGACGGGAAAGTGAGATCACCGAACAGGAGATCAAAGGAGCTATCCGCAAAGCGACGGTCGCCTTGAAATTCATTCCGGTTCTATGCGGATCCTCTTTCAAGAACAAAGGCGTGCAAGCTCTTCTGGACGCCGTTGTAGATTATTTACCGTCGCCTCTTGACATTCCGCCTGTTACAGGCATCAATCCCGACACCGAAGAAGAAGAAACACGCTCTTCCAGCGATGATGAACCTTTCGCCGCGTTAGCATTTAAGATCGTATCGGATCCCTATGTCGGGAAACTTGCGTTTTTCCGTGTGTATTCAGGTGTCCTCACCGCCGGATCCTATATCTACAATTCGGTTCGGAACCGTCGGGAACGGGTTGGACGCATCCTGCGCATGCATGCCAATCACCGGGAAGAAGTTCAGGAAGTCTGTGCCGGCGATATTGTTGCCGCTGTCGGTTTCAAAGATATCGGAACAGGGGATTCCCTCTGCGATGAGAAGAAACACATTGTTCTGGAAGCTATGGATTTTCCCGAACCGGTTATATCCATCGCTATTGAACCAAAAACTAAGGCCGACCAGGATAGATTGGGCGGTTCTTTGGCAAAACTAACGGAAGAGGATCCGACATTTCGCATGCATACAGACGAAGAATCAGGTCAAACCATTATCGAAGGGATGGGCGAACTTCATCTGGAAATAATCGTTGACCGCCTGCAAAGAGAATTCAAAGTCGAATGCAATGTTGGACGGCCTCAGGTTGCCTACCGAGAGACCTTGAAGAAACCCGCCAAAGCCGAAGGAAAGTTTATTCGCCAAAGTGGTGGCCGCGGTCAATATGGCCATTGCTGGATTGAACTCGAACCGTTGGAACCCGGCTCTGGATTTGTTTTTGAGAGCAAAATCGTGGGGGGAATCATCCCGAAAGAATATATCCAACCCATCCAAAACGGTATCGTTGAAGCCATGCAAAACGGAATTATCGCCGGATATCCGATGATTGACATCCAGGCAACCGTATATGACGGCTCCTATCACGATGTTGACTCGTCGGAAATGGCTTTTAAAATAGCCGGGTCAATGGCCTTCAAAGCTGGGGCTGTCAAAGCCGATCCTGTGCTTTTAGAACCGATAATGAAAGTTGAAGTGGTCGTTCCGGATGAATATATGGGCGAAGTGATTGGGGATTTGAACAGCCGAAGAGGCCGTATCGAGGGAATGGAACCCCGTGGCAAGACACAAATCATTCGAGGATACGTTCCTTTGTCGGAGATGTTCGGTTACGCAACCGACTTGAGATCGAAAACCCAAGGACGCGGCACCTATCTCATGCAGTTTGACCACTATGAGGTTGTGCCTCAGAACATTGCAACCGGCATTGTCGCCAGAAGGCAGGGACTATGACAGTTGACAGTTTGGGAAATCAGTTGATACCGACTTCAGCAGTTGATACCGACTTCAACAGTAAGTAAAATTCTTAAGGAGTGAATCAAATGGCAAAACAAAAGTACGAACGTACCAAACCTCATGTCAACGTCGGAACCATCGGCCACGTTGACCATGGCAAAACCACGACGACTGCGGCGATCACGTTGGTTTTGTCCAAACACGGCGGAGCCGTAGCGACATCTTTCGATCAGATCGACAAGGCCCCGGAAGAAAAAGCCCGTGGTATCACCATCTCAACAGCACATGTGGAATATGAAACCGAAAACCGCCACTACGCCCACGTCGATTGTCCGGGACATGCCGACTACATCAAGAACATGATCACCGGCGCGGCACAAATGGACGGAGCTATCTTGGTTGTTTCGGCTGCTGACGGCCCCATGCTGCAGACCCGTGAACATATCATTCTGGCGAAACAAGTGGCAGTGCCCAGTATGGTAGTGTGGATGAACAAAATTGACATGGTTGACGACCCTGAACTTCTCGACCTGGTTGAAATGGAAGTTCGCGAGCTCCTCAGCAAATATGAATTTCCCGGAGACGACATTCCCATTATTCCCGGTTCAGGCTTGAAAGCCCTTGAATGCGGCTGTGGCTCCCGTGACTGCGAATGGTGTGGAAAAATTTGGGATCTCATGGATGCTGTTGACTCTTATATACCGCAGCCCAAGCGTGACGTCGATCAACCATTCCTGATGCCAATTGAAGATGTTATGACAATCCCGGGCCGGGGCACTGTTTCCACAGGCCGGGTCGAGCGCGGTGTCATTAAAATTCAAGAAGAAGTCGAAATCGTTGGTTTCTCCACCGAGGTTCGCAAAACAGTATGCACCGGCATTGAAATGTTCCACAAATCTATGGATCAAGGCGAAGCCGGCGACAATGTCGGTATTCTGTTGCGTGGTGTAGACAGAAAAGAAATCCGCCGGGGCATGGTCTTAGCCAAACCCAAGAGCATCACGCCCCATACCAAATTCAAAGGACGTATCTATATCCTTACCAAAGATGAAGGCGGTCGGTCGACACCCTTTGTCAGCAACTATCGTCCCCAGTTCTATTTCAGAACCACCGATGTGACCGGAATCATCACCTTGCCGGAAGATGTGCCGATGGCTATGCCCGGAGATGAAAACGTCACCATATCTTGCGAATTTGTTACACCTATTGCTTTGGAAGAAGGTTTGCGCTTCGCGATCCGTGAAGGTGGTAAAACCATTGCCCGGGGCATGGTAACAGAAATCATCGAATAGGGCGCCGAACAGAACTTGATTCTGGGAAGGGCGCCAAGCCCGCCAGACATGTTCTGTTTGAGAGAGTTGCCCGAACAAGCGGGCAGCTCTCCCTTTTCGTCATCCTGATCCCGAAAGAGATTCTCTTGCGAAACAATAAATTAGGAGGTTAATAATGAACAGCCAGAAGATCAGAATCCGGCTTAAAGCGTTCGATCACAAAGCCCTTGATCATTCGGCGGAGCGCATCGTCGATACCGCGAAAAGAACAGGGGCCGGAATAAATGGGCCCATACCGTTGCCGACGGAAAAAAGTATTTACACCATCCTGCGTTCCCCCCATATTAATAAAGATTCCCGGGAACAATTTGAAATGAGAACTCACAAAAGACTCATTGATATTCTCAATCCCACCTCAAAAACCGTCGAAGCCCTGATGAAGATGGATCTTCCTGCAGGTGTTAACGTAGAACTTAAACTCTAATGCGGTCTTCGACCGCAAGTATCCAGTATTCAGTATTCAGAATGTGGATTTTCTTGTTTTTTGTTGATGCTGTTGCAACCTAAGCGACTCATGCGGTCTTCGACCGCAAGGTGGTATATCGGTTCGTGGTTTCACGCAGTTTTAGCGACGAATCGCAAAAGCAAAAAAACTTGCATGTACACTTGCATTGTACATCGTATGATGATATAATAACACCTGTTTGTATCACGAAACACCCGGGTAAGTGTAACATAAATGGCAACACAGACAAGGGTTTAGGCAAATAACCGTTCTTTGAAACCTTATTAAATCGTTATAGAAGTTACCAATCACAATAAATCACAAGCATTCTTGTACCCGCCTTGTAACCATACGGGGACTGCAGAATGCAAGGAGGTGGTCTCGTGTCCAAAAGTATTCTAGGTACCAAAATCGGTATGACACAGGTTTTTACACAGGAAGGGACACTCATTCCCGTCACGGTGGTCGAAGCCGGTCCATGTTACGTCTTGAAGAAAAAAACCGTGGCTCAGGATGGTTATAACGCGATTCAAGTTGGATTTTCCGGTGTACGAGAAAGGCTCGTCAACAAACCGGATATGGGACAATTTCGAAAAGCCGGGGTCGATCCTCTTCGTCATATCAAAGAATTTCACACAGATGATGTAGACTCATATGAAATCGGCCAAATGATTAAAGCCGAAATCTTTGCGGCGGGAGACAAGATCGATGTGGTCGGCACATCACGCGGCAAAGGATTCGCCGGTATGCACAAACGACACGGCGGCCGCAGAGGACCTATGAGTCACGGTTCAAAGTACCATCATCGCACAGGCTCGATGGGGGCCAAAGGACCGGGGCGCGTTTTCAAAGGGCGCAACTTACCCGGACGCAAAGGGGCCCAGAGAGTAACGGTCCAAAATTTAGAAATCTTCAAAGTGGATGTTGACAAGAACCTGCTTTTGATCAAGGGATGTGTCCCGGGAGCCAAAAAGAGCATGCTTATTCTCAAAAGCACTGTAAAAAAATAATCAGAAAAAGAAAGGAGAGAATCAGTCATGCCCAAGTTAGAAGTATTGAACATGGAAGGAACGCCGGTAGGCGATATTGACCTTAACGACAAGATATTTGGAATTGAGCCCAACGTCCATGTTATGCATTTGGCTGTTAAAGCCCAGAGAGCCAATCAACGGCAGGGAACCTCATCGACAAAGACGCGCGGTCAAGTGCGTGGCGGCGGCCGGAAACCTTGGCGGCAAAAAGGCACGGGTCGCGCCCGAGCCGGGACAATACGCTCGCCGATTTGGCGAGGAGGGGGTATCGTTTTTGGGCCCCATCCCAGGGATTATTCCCAGAAACTTCCACGTAAAGTCAGACGATTGGCACTGTGTTCTGCCTTGTCCAGCAAGGTCGAGGCACAAAAAATGATCGTCGTTGACGATATCACGCTCCCGGAGATCAAGACGAAAGAATTCGTCGGATTCCTCAACAACTTGAATGTTGCCGCAAAAGTGTTGGTCATTCTGGAAGGCGCCAATCCCAATGTTATACTATCCGCCCGCAATATCCAAGACGTGAAGACTGCCCGGGCTGACGCTCTTAACACAATCGATATCCTTGACTCGGATACCATAATTTTCAGCAGAACAGCCGTCGGCAAACTCGAGGAGGTGCTAAGCTGATGAGAGATCCTCGCGATGTTCTGATCAAGCCGGTCATCTCGGAAAAATCCGTTGGTTTGATGGAAGAAAACAAATACTCATTTTGGGTGGCACCTGTGGCCAACAAAATTGAAATCAGACACGCTGTGGAGAAGATGTTCAAAGTCAGTGTCATTGAGGTTCGCACAATGAATGTCAAGGGCAAAAAGAAACGTGTCGGTCGCTCCGTTGGGATGACATCGGATCGTAAAAAAGCCATTGTCTCCCTCAAAGAGGGAGACCGCATAGAAAACTTTGCGGGCCTGTAAGACAGTTTATAGAATCAGCGCTACGAATACGTATCATCATTTCAATTGAAGGCGTCATCACTGACAGCCCGGAACAATTGTCAATGGATATTAAAAGGGAGGGAAAGACTTGCCAATCAGAACGTTTAAGCCGACATCGCCGGGGCGGCGTCAGATGACGGTTCTGACATTCGAAGAAATTACCTGCGATACGCCGGAAAAAACATTGCTTCAGCCCGTGAAATCCAAAAGCGGCCGCAACAATGTCGGTCGAATTACCGTCCGCCACCATGGGGGTGGCCATAAGAGACAATACCGGATCATTGATTTTAAGCGTACAAAAGACGGGATTCCCGCCAAAGTCGCCAGCATCGAATATGATCCAAACCGATCCGCAAACATTGCCCTTTTGCACTATACCGACGGTGTCAAGAAATACATTCTTGCTCCCTACGGCCTTAAGTTAGGTCAACAAGTCATGAGCGGATCCACTGCGGACATCAAAGTCGGTAACGCGTTGCCGCTGAAGAACATTCCCCTCGGGACGCTTATTCATAACATTGAGTTACGGAAAGGCAGAGGCGGGCAACTCGTCCGCTCAGCGGGAGGTTCCGCGCAGCTTATGGCCAAAGAAGGCAACTATGCTACTGTTCGTCTTCCATCCGGTGAAATGCGGATGATCAACATGGAATGTCGCGCCACCATTGGTCAAGTTGGCAACCTGGACTACGAAAACGTGACGATCGGCAAAGCCGGGCGCAATCGCTGGCAAGGCAAGCGGCCCACTGTCCGGGGGTCTGTCATGAACCCGTGCGACCATCCCCACGGCGGTGGCGAAGGGCGTTCACCGATTGGTCGAAACCCGTGCACACCTTGGGGCAAACCGGCGCTTGGTTCCAAAACCCGCAAGAAGAAAAACAAAAACGACATCTATATTGTCAAGGGAAGAAAGAAAAAGTAGCCTGAAAGGAGACCAATATGGGCAGATCCCTGAAAAAAGGACCATATGCCGAACCGAAATTGTTGAAACGTGTCGAAGATATGAACAAGTCCGGCGAGAAACGTGTGTTGAAAACCTGGTCTCGCAGATCCACCATCTTTCCGCAAATGATAGGCCATACCATCGCCGTGCACGACGGCCGCAAACATGTGCCCGTCTTTGTCACCGAAGACATGGTTGGACATAAACTCGGTGAATTTTCACCGACCAGGACCTTCAAAGGTCATGCCGGCAGCGAAAAATCCAGCGGATTGCGCTAAGGGGGAGAAAACAGATGGAAACAAGAGCTGTTACCAAATACGTGCGGGTCTCCCCGCGCAAAGCGCGGCGAGTCGCCGACCTCATCCGTGGTAAACGCGTCAACGAGGCGTTGGCCATCCTGAGGGCGGTGCCCCAAATGAGCAAAGAGCCTGTCGTCAAAACCCTGAAATCAGCTATAGCCAACGCTGAAAACAACAACGATGCCGTGGCGGAAGACCTCTTTGTCACCAACATTTTTATCGATCAAGGTCCGACACTCAAGCGGATCAAACCGCGAGCCCAAGGTCGGGCAGACCGCATCAACAAACGCACCAGTCACATAACGGTTCTGGTAGGCGACAAGGAGGAGGATTAAAGCGTGGGCCAAAAAGTTAACCCCAACGGCCTCCGGGTCGGAATCATCCGGTCATGGGACGGCCAATGGTATGCAGATAAAAACTACGGAGAATTGCTTCACGAAGACATCAAGATCCGTAACTATATCAAAAACAAACTGACGACAGCGGGCGTACCGTTAGGATCTGCTGCAGGGATCCCTCGCGTGGTCATTGAACGAACAGGCGACAACAAAGTCCGTGTAACCATCAGTGCGGCTCGACCGGGAATGATTATCGGACGCCAAGGCGCCGAAGCGGAGGTGCTCCGCAAAGAGCTGGAAAAAATGACCGGCAAACAAGTCTCTGTCAATATTGCCGAAATCAAGAAAATGGAACTCGACGCGTTTCTGGTCGCCACCGGCGTCGCTCAGCAGCTGGAAAAGAGAGTTTCCTTTCGCCGGGCCATGAAACAGACCGTCGGTCGCACCATGCGGCAAGGGGCCCAAGGTATTAAGATTCAATGCAGCGGCCGTTTGGGCGGTGCTGAGATCGCTCGCACAGAGTGGTATAACGAAGGGAAGGTACCCTTGCATACCCTTCGAGCAGACATCGACTACGGTTTTGCCGAAGCCAACACGACTTACGGTAAAATCGGAATCAAAGTCTGGATCTACAAAGGAGAGATACTTCCAGCCGCCAAAGTAGCCCAGGAAGGAGGCGCAGCTCATGCTCGTGCCAACCAGAGTTAGACATCGTAAACAGCACCGGCCCAGTCTCAAAGGCCGTGCCCACCGCGGCAATACCATCAGCTACGGGGAATATGGCCTCCAAGCTGTAGAAGCCGCCTGGATCACTAACAGACAGATCGAAGCTGCGCGTATCGCCATGACCCGTTACATCAAACGTGGCGGCAAAGTCTGGATCAAGATATTTCCGGATCGCCCGATAACGGCCAAACCGGCCGAAACACGTATGGGTAGCGGCAAAGGAACCCCGGAATATTGGGTAGCCGTCGTCAAACCGGGTCGCGTCATGTTTGAATTGGCCGGCGTTCCCGAAGATATCGCAAGAGAAGCCCTCAGACTGGCAATGCATAAACTACCTATCAAATGCAAAATCATTGCCAACGAAAACTACGACGAGTCTCAGGCCGGCCTACCCAAAGATGAGCCTATGGACAAGGCCCTTGAGGCAACAGAACTCAATGAATCCGGAGGTGACGTTGATGGCGAAGACTAGAAACCTACGCGACATGACTGACGAAGAAGTCACCAAACAAATCGATCAACTCAAAACCGAACTCTTCAACCTGCGTTTTCAATTGGCAACCAACCAATTGGATAACCCGATGCGGATCCGCGAGGTTCGCAAAGATATCGCCAGAGGCAAAACCATCCTTCGGGAACGCGAGTTAAAGAGAGCCTAATTGGGACTTCACAGATCAGAACCCCTTGGAAAGGAGGATTGAGAATTCATATGGAAGCTGGAAACGAAGAGCGAAATCAACGCAAAACCCGGATGGGACGTGTTGTCAGCGATAAAATGAATAAGACTATCGTCGTTGCCGTTGAAAGTTCCGTCAGGCATCCCCTCTACAAGAAGACGGTTAACGTTACCAAGAAGTTTAAAGCACATGATGAAGAGAACACCGCAAAAACCGGCGACATCGTCGAAATCATGGAAACAAGACCACTCAGCAAAGAGAAAAGCTGGCGGCTCGTCCGCGTGGTCGAACAGGTTGTAGCCTTAAATAATTGATCAGATTCCTGCAACGACAAGATTCAAGCGAAAAAGCGAGAAAGGGGTATCCCCAATGATCCAGGTAGAGACAGCCCTGCGAGTGGGCGACAACACCGGCGCCAAAAAACTCAAATGTATTCGTGTCCTGGGTGGCTCGGTACGACGGTACGCTTCAATCGGAGATGTCATTGTCGCTTCTGTCAAAGAAGCAGCCCCGGGCGGCATGGTTAAAAAAGGTGAAGTCGTCAAAGCCGTTATCGTCCGAACGACAAAGGAAATCCGCCGCAGCGACGGTTCCTATATTCGTTTCAGCGAAAACGCCGCCGTAATTATCAAAGACGACAAAAGCCCGCGCGGAACTCGCATCTTTGGTCCGGTGGCTCGGGAACTCCGGGAAAAAGACTACATGCGCATCGTCTCATTAGCTCCGGAAGTGTTGTAATCAGAAGAACCCTCGAACCCTCGGATATGGGAATCGGTAGGAGGTGAAATCTATGGCCGTCACAAAAAAAGCGGTGAAGAAACAAAGGCTGCATGTTAGAAAAGGCGATACAGTCATGGTCATAACCGGTAATTACGTGGGTAAAACAGGTAAAGTCCTAAGCGCAATACCAAAGAAAGACCGGGTCGTCGTCGAGAAAGTCAACATGATCAAGAGGCATACCAAACCCTCAAAAGCCTTGCCTCAGGGAGGCATAATCGAGAGGGAAGCTCCCATACATGTCTCCAATGTGATGCTCTATTGCACAGAATGCAAATCTGTCACAAGGCGCAGCATCAAAATCGTCGGCGATGAAAAAGTACGTGTATGCAAAAAGTGCGGACACAATTTGCCCGGAGGCAAATGATACGCAAAGAAAGGAGGCTAACAGGTGGCGCGTTTGAAAGAATTCTATGAAACCGAATTAATAAAAACTTTGCAGAAGAAGTTTGACTATACAAACGTCATGCAGGCACCGCGACTCGAAAAAGTCGTCGTCAATATCGGATTAGGCGAAGCTATCGCCAATCCAAAAGCTATCGATTTTGCCGTCAACGATATCATGACCATAACAGGTCAAAAACCCGTTGTCACCAGGGCGAAAAAATCCATAGCCGGCTTCAAACTCCGGGCAGGAATGCCCATAGGAGCGAAAGTCACTCTGCGGGGCGTCCGTATGTATGAGTTCGTTGACAGACTGCTCAATGTCGCCGTTCCTCGTATCCGCGATTTTCAGGGCGTATCTGCCAACTCCTTTGACGGCCGCGGCAATTACTCTCTGGGAATCAAGGAACAACTCATCTTTCCGGAGATCAACTACGATAAAATCGACAAGATTCGCGGCATGGACATCGTCTTTGTCACCTCGGCAAAAACCGACGAAGAAGCCAAAGAACTCCTGCGCGGGTTCGGTATGCCGTTTAAGAGTTAAATCATAACTGAGAAGGAGGCGTCGCAATGGCCAAAAAAGCGATGATGATACGTCAGACCCGCAAACCCAAATACACCGTACGTTGGCATAACCGTTGCAACATCTGCGGCCGCCCGCACGGGTATATGAGGAAATTCCAGGTATGCAGAATATGCTTCCGCGAATTAGCCTACAAAGGTGAACTGCCCGGCATTACAAAATCCAGCTGGTAATACTGCTTGGAGAAAGGGGGAAACACAATGTCGATGTCAGATCCGATCGCCGATTTTCTTACTCGTATCCGCAACGCCGGAACAGTTTATCATGATAAAGTCGAAGTGCCCGCGTCAACAGTCAAAAAAGCCTTGGCGGATCTCATGAAAAAAGAAGGATTCATTAAAGACTACGAAGTCATCGAAGATAACAAACAAGGCGTCCTGAAGATCTATCTTAAATACGGACCTAACCGAGAAAGAGTCATCTCCGGTTTGAAAAGAATCAGTCGGCCCGGCCTGCGCATATACGCAAAAAAAGACCAGTTGCCCAAAGTCCTTGGAGGGCTCGGAATCGCCGTAATCTCCACGTCCAAAGGGATTATGCCCGACAGACAGGCGCGTCGTGAAGGGTTGGGCGGAGAAGTCATCTGCTATATCTGGTAACAACCCAACAAAGAATGGTACCCACAAACGTCATCTGCAAGTGGCCGATCTCAAACGACCGGTAACGCAAAGACACAAATACGTCAGAAAGGGAGGATCAAACATGTCTCGTATTGGAAGAAAACCCATCGGCATTCCGGCAGGAGTCAGCTTGGAACGCCAAGGCAATACCATCACAGTCAAAGGACCCAAAGGCACCTTGACCAGAGACCTCTGCCCGGACATCCAAATAGACATTGATGACAGTCAGATTCAATGCAGCAGACCCAGTGATCATCCGCGCCACAGATCGATGCATGGTTTGACACGCACCCTGTTGAACAATATGGTCGAAGGGGTAACAAACGGATACAGCGTATCTCTTGACATCATCGGAGTTGGTTACCGTGCCGCTATGGACGACGGACAATTGGCTCTGGCCATCGGTAAATCCCATCCAGTCCGGATCAAACCATGGGAAGGCATTGAAGTTGAAGTTATTGGCCAGAACAAAATCGTTATCAAAGGCATAGACAAAGAAAAAGTCGGCACATTCGCGGCTATCGTGCGAAAACAGCGACTGCCGGAACCTTACAAGGGTAAAGGGATTAAGTACTCAACAGAAATCGTTCGACGTAAAGTTGGCAAGACGGGAGCCGCAAAGAAATAGCAAGTTTATTGTGAGGAACATACCACCTCCCAAAGGTAAGGGCACAAACTCTTGCCGCCAGAAAGGAGCACAGGCTCGTGATCAAGAAAATTGACCGACGGGAAATCCGCCGGGCTAAACGCAAAAGTGTTAGAAAAAAAGTCTCCGGTACGGCGCAGAGACCGCGGTTAAGCGTATTCAGGAGCTTAAACCATATCTACGCTCAGATAATCGATGATGAACGTGGCATCACTCTAGCTGCGGCGTCTTCGCTGGATCAGGAATTCCGAACGGCAGGAAAAAGTGACTCAGTCGCTGCCTCAGCTTCAGACGACAAAGCAACTGTTGCCGCAACCGGCAAAGCCGCCGGCAAAACCGCCGACAAAGCCGCCCCAAAAGGCAAATCCGGTAAAACGAAAACAACGGACTCAACCCGTGAGACGGGTGGTAACATTGTTGGAGCCCAAAAAGTTGGCAAACTCATCGCCGAGAAGGCCAAAGCGAAAGGTATAGAGAAAGTCGTGTTCGATCGAGGCGGCAACATCTACCACGGACGTGTGGCTGCTCTGGCTGAAGCTGCACGCGAGGCAGGGCTCGATTTCTAATTTATAAAAAAGGAGGGACCCCATTGACCATTAACGCAAGCAAACTCGAATTGACTGAAAAAGTCGTGCATATCGCACGTGTTGCTAAAGTTGTCAAAGGCGGACGGCGTTTCAGTTTCAGTGCCCTGGTTGTTGTTGGCGACGGCAACGGTATCGTCGGTGTAGGTTTGGGCAAAGCGGGCGAAGTGCCGGAAGCGATTCGCAAAGGTGTGGAAGACGCCAAGAAGAACTTGATATCGATTTCTTTGCATGACACCACGATTCTTCACCCCATTACCGGTATCTACGGTGCGGGCAGAGTCATGCTGAAACCAGCCTCCAAAGGAACAGGCGTTATCGCCGGCGGACCCGTACGCGCTGTTGTGGAAGCCGCCGGGATCAAAGACATTCTGACCAAATCATTAGGATCGTCCAACGCCCACAACGTCGTCAACGCCACCATGGCCGGCCTGAAAGGCTTAAAACGCGCAGAAGATGTGGCAAAACTGCGGGACAAATCAGTCAAAGAGATTTTCACAGGCAAAAAATGATGAGGAAAACGACTCGATTCAAAAAGAAAGGAGGTCGCGTGTTTTGAAACTTCATGAAATAACACCCGCCCCCGGGTCAACATCAAAAAGGAAACGGGTTGGACGGGGCAACGGTTCCGGTATGGGAAACACAGCCTGTCGCGGGCACAAAGGACAGAAAGCCCGATCCGGAGGCGGCGTCAGGCCGGGTTTTGAAGGCGGCCAGATGCCGATTACCCGCCGGTTGCCCAAACACGGGTTTAACAATATTTTTCGTAAGGAATATAAGGTTATCAACCTGGGCCAATTGGAAACCAGATTTGAAGACGGTGCTGAAATAACTTTGGAAACACTGGCGGCCAACGGACTTATCAAGAAAAGTGATAAGTTGGTGAAAATTCTGGGTCACGGGGAACTGAAGAAAAAACTGACGATACGCGTAAGTAAAATCAGCGCGGCAGCTGCCGAAAAAGTGACTGCCGTTGGCGGAAAAATCGAGGTGGAGTAAAGTGGCGATTCTGGACACATTACGGAACGCATGGACGACCAAAAGTATCCGCAACAAAATCATCTTTACTCTGCTCATGCTCCTTATCTTTAGGGTTGGTGCCCACATCCCCGTACCGTTCATCGACCGGGACGCCCTGCAGCAGATGTTCCAGGGCGAAGGCACAGCCACCATGATGATGTTTTTGAACACCTTCTCAGGTGGGGCTTTGAAAAACTTCTCGGTGTTTGCCCTTAGCATTATCCCATATGTGACATCGTCCATTATTATGAATCTGCTGACAGTTGTGATACCGGCCCTAGGGCGTTTGGCCAAAGAAGGGGACGACGGCAGACGCAAGATCACACAATATACCCGTTATGGAACCGTCATTTTAGGTTTTGTCCAAGGTATGGGTTTCACCGTTGGTATGATGAGAGGATTCCTCACAGTCCCTCAAGGGGCGCTGATGATTCCCACCTATGTCCTGATAGCTTTGGTGCTGACGGCAGGAACAGCCTTCCTCATGTGGTTGGGTGAACAGATCACTGAGAAAGGTGTCGGCAACGGTATCTCCTTAATCATCTTCGCCGGTATCGTGGCCGGGATCCCGGACGTAGTCAAGAACTTGGTTCCGGATGTGTTTAGCGGCGTGATCGCATGGTATCAGGCTATCTTGCTCCTCGTTATCGGCACCGTCCTGATCGCCGGCGTGGTTTTCGTGCAAGAAGGACAACGCAAGATCCCGGTTCAATATGCCAAACGTGTTGTGGGTCGAAAAGTGTATGGGGGACAAAGCACGCACATTCCTTTGAAAGTCAATCAAGCCGGTGTTATTCCGCTGATTTTCGGCTTTTCGATCATCAACTTTCCGATGATTATCGGATCATGGTTTCCCCAGGGTGGGAGAGCAAGCGAATTTATTGGAACTTGGCTGACCATGTCAGCCAAGCTGGAAGCCATTCCCTTCCTCCTGTTCTTCGCCTTTCTTATCGTGTTCTTCACCTATTTCTACACAGGGATTACCTTCAACCCTGTGGATGTGGCTGATAACCTGAAGAAGCATGGCGGTTTCATTCCCGGCATCCGGCCGGGACGTCCAACATCGGATTACCTGAGCAAGATTCTGACCCGTGTAACCTTGGCCGGTGGGGTTTTTCTCGCAGCCATAGCCTTATTACCGATACTCATCCAGGTGGTTACCAACATCGAAAACGCTCAGATTGGCGGCACCTCGCTGCTCATTGTGGTCAGCGTGGCGTTGGATACCATGAAACAGTTGGAATCTCAACTTCTGCAGCGCAACTATTCGGGATTTATCAAGTAAAACGAATCGAAGGAGGAGATGATCCCATGCGTTTAATATTATTGGGCCCTCCGGGGGCAGGCAAAGGTACTCAGGCCCAAGGGCTGGCCGAGCATTTTGGTATCGTCCACATCTCCACCGGCGACATGTTCCGGGCAGCGATAAAAAACGGAACAGAGCTGGGATTGAAAGCAAAATCTTATTCGGACGCGGGAACCCTTGTGCCGGACGATGTCACCATCGGTATTGTCCGGGAGCGCCTGGGACAGAGCGATTGCAACCGGGGATTTTTGCTTGACGGGTTTCCGAGGACACGGGTTCAAGCCGAAGCGCTGACAGAAATCCTTAAGACTCTTGATATGCCTTTGGACGCCGCCATCAACGTTGAAGTCGACAGACATCTGTTGATGGAACGTTTGACAGGTCGCCGAGTATGCCGAAAATGCGGCGCGACATACCATATCGTTTTCAATCCTCCGCAGGAAGAAGGACAATGTGGTGTCTGCGACGGCGAATTGTACCAACGGAAAGATGATAACGAAGAAACCTGTGAGAGACGTCTGGACGTCTATCAGAACGAAACGGCACCATTAACCGATTATTACGCACAAAAAGAGATCCTGCGGAACATTCAAGGGGATCAGGAGATTGATCAAGTTTTTGCCGATATTCTGGTAGCCTTAAAAGATTGACTGGCAACAGGATTGTCAAGTAGGAGACAGGTATTAGTTATGGTGGAGATGAAGAGTGCCGCTGAAATTGCTCAGATGCGCGCTGCCGGAAAGATTGTTGCTGAAGTGTTGGCCAGGGTCGGCGAAAACGTCAAACCGGGAGTGACCACTGGGATCCTGAACAGAATTGCTGAAGACACAATTGCTCACAGAGGTGCCCAACCCGCTTTTAAAGGATACCGCGGATTCCCGGCCACCCTGTGTACATCGGTTAACGAGCAAGTCGTTCATGGGATACCGGGATCCCGTGTTCTCAATGAAGGAGATATCATCAGTATCGACTGCGGTGTAATCTTGAATGGGTTTTTCGGCGACGCCGCCAAAACCTTTGCTGTCGGCCAGATCAGCAAGGAGAAACAGAATCTGCTGGATGTCACAGAACACTCGCTGATGCTGGGAATATCCAAAGTCGCGATGGGAAACCGTCTTTCCGATATATCAGCCGCGATCCAGAGTTATGTGGAAGGAGAAGGGATGTCAGTGGTGCGGGACTATACGGGTCATGGCATTGGACGGCAGCTTCATGAACCCCCCGAAATTCGTAACTTCGGCAGACCCGGTAGAGGTCCCAGACTGGAAAAAGGAATGGTCCTGGCCATAGAGCCTATGGTGAATTTAGGTGTCTACCAGGTGAGCATCGAAAGGGACAAATGGACGGTGGTAACCAAAGACCGGAAACCGTCGGCGCATTTTGAGCACACAGTCGCTGTCACGGAAAACGGGTATGATATTCTAACTGTGTTGGAATGACTTGATGGGTTAAGCTATCGTCTGTTACCGGGAACTGAATTCTGCCGAAGGGAGGAAAAAAATGTCTAAAGAAGATGTTATTGAAGTTGAAGGTAAGGTTCTCGAGCCATTGCCCAATGCCATGTTCCGAGTTGAACTCAACAACGGCCACAAGATTCTCGCTCACGTTTCAGGGAAAATCAGGATGCACTTCATACGAATTCTACCCGGTGACAGAGTCACCGTTGAACTGTCACCTTATGATTTAACCCGCGGGCGCATCGTTTACAGGTTCAAATGAACCGATGCAAGATCCAAGTCATACTATTTTGAAAAGGAGGATTTTCGATGAAAGTACGTTCGTCTGTTAAACAGATTTGCGACAAATGCAAAATCATAAAGCGAAAAGGCCGCGTCATGGTTATTTGCGAAAATCCTAAGCATAAACAACGACAAGGCTGAATGCCACAGGCCCGAATATCAAAAATCGAACAACGGATAAACGAAAATGGGGGTGTAAGAATCAGATGGCACGTATCGCTGGGGTGGATTTGCCCCGAGACAAAAGATGTGAAATCGCGCTGACATACATTTATGGTATTGGCATCGCGCATTCAAGAGAGATTCTGGCAAAGACGAATATCAATCCTGACACACGGACCAAAGACTTGTCCGAAAGCGAAGTATCCCGGCTTAGAGAGGTCATCGATAAAGAGTATAAGGTTGAAGGTGACTTGCGCCGCGAGGTGTCACTCAACATAAAACGTCTTATCGAGATCGGATGCTACCGGGGAGTTCGCCACCGTAAGGGATTACCGGTTCGCGGCCAACGAACAAAGACCAATGCCCGTACCCGTAAAGGGCCGGCTCGCGCCATTGGCGGCAAGAAGAAGAAATAGGTTCATCGAACCTCAGATCGAGCGTCGAATCACGAATCGAACTTCGAATCACGAATCGAACGAATCACAAACAATCGAATTAAGGGAGGGATAGAATTTGCCCCGGAAAGTTGTCAGAACGAAACGCAGAGATCGCAAGAACATTGAGAACGGTGTCGCTCATATTAAATCGACATTCAATAATACCATTGTAACGATTTCCGATACCGGCGGAAACGCGATTTCCTGGTCAAGTGCCGGCGCGTTGGGGTTTAAAGGGTCGCGCAAGAGCACGCCCTACGCGGCACAAATGGCTGCGGAAACAGCGGCGAAAGCAGCCATGGAACACGGTATGCGCAATGTTGAATGTTTTGTGAAAGGCCCCGGGTCCGGCAGAGAAGCCGCAATTCGCGCGCTCCAAGCCGCCGGATTGGAAGTCAGCTTGATTAGGGATGTAACACCGGTTCCTCATAACGGATGCCGGCCACCGAAACGCAGAAGAGTGTAATTAATAAATTAAGGAGGTACCAATGGCGAGATACACCGATTCTGTTTGCCGGATCTGCCGAAGAGAAGGCATCAAGTTGTTTTTTAAGTCTGAACGCTGCCACACAACCAAATGCTCTTTTGAACGCCGGGCCTATGCACCGGGACAACATGGGCAAGGACGCGGGAGGAAACCCAGCGAATACGCGATCCAGTTGCGGGAGAAACAAAAAGCCCGTCGAATGTACGGCGTTTTGGAGAAACAGTTCCGCCGTTATTTTGCCGTAGCCAACAGGCAAAAAGGGATGACAGGAGAAAACCTCCTGCGTATTTTGGAACGACGGTTGGATAATGTGGTTTATCGACTCGGGTTAGCCGGATCCCGCCCCGAAGCGCGGCAGTTTATTACACACGGCCACTATACGGTTAACGGTCGCCGCGTAGACATTGCATCCTACTTGGTTAAAGCCGGTGATGTTATCGCGATTAAGGAAAAAAGCAGAAACATTAATCGTCTCAAGGAAATGGCTGAAAATATGGGAACACTTGTGGTTCCGGCATGGATGAGCGTTGATGCGGATACTGTAACAGGAACAATAATCAGGCTGCCTGATCGGGAAGACATCCAAGTCCCCATTGAGGAACAGCTTATTGTTGAAAGATACTCGCGTTAGCATTTCAAGAAGGAAAGTAGGTGCGAGTCAATGCTAGAAACTGAAAAACCAAGAATTGAATGTTTGGAACGTTCCAGGGACAATAGCTACGCCAAATTTGTGGTGGAGCCGCTGGAGCGGGGATACGGAACCACGTTGGGTAATGCGTTGCGCCGGATTCTTTTGTCGTCTCTGCCGGGAACGGCAGTAACGGCAGTTAAAATAGAGGGCGTCTTGCATGAGTTTTCGACGATCCAAGGGGTTCGGGAAGATGTTTCGGAGATTATTCTCAATATCAAGTCATTGGCTTTGAAAGGATACACAGACGAACCTCGGACGTTGCGTATCGAAGCCCAAGGCAGGGGGGTTGTCAAAGCCGGTGATATTATCACAGGTTCTGATATCGAGGTGCTCAACCCAAATCTTAGAATCGCCACTCTTGATGCCGACGGGCGTTTGTTCATGGAGATGACAGCGGAAAAGTCGGTGGGTTACGTCCTCGCCGAGAAGAACAAGAAACCGGATCATCCCATTGGCGTGATCCCTGTCGATTCAATATTTGCGCCGATTCACAAAGTCAATTTCACTGTGGAAGATACCCGCGTCGGCGTTATGACTGATTTGGATAAACTGACGCTGGAAGTGTGGTCCAACGGCAACATTACCCCTGAAGATGCCACCAGCTTAGCCGCAAAGATCCTCAGTGAACATCTCAATCTCTTTATCGGATTAACCGATTCTTTGAGCAATATTGAGATGATGGTAGAAAAAGACGAAGAGAAACAGAGCAAGATCCTGGAAATGACCATCGAAGAGATGGATCTTTCCGTCAGATCCTTCAACTGTCTCAAACGAGCAGGGATTAACACAGTTGAGGAGCTGACCCAGAAGACTGAGGAAGACATGATCAAAGTCCGCAACCTTGGTCGTAAATCATTGGAAGAAGTCGAAAACAAACTCCACGATTTAAGTCTGGGGTTCCGCGTCGCGGATGAGTAACACACGCAGTTAAGGAGGGAAAAAAATGCCTTATCGCAAATTAGGGCGTAATATGGGTCACCGGCGCGCGTTGTTGCGCAATATCGTTACCTCCTTGCTAAAACACGGCAAGATTGAAACAACTGAAGCACGGGCAAAAGAGATCAACGCTATTGCGGAAAAAATGATTACTTTAGGCAAACGCAATGATTTGCATGCCCGGCGGCAGGCCTTATCCTATCTTTTGGACGAAGATGTGGTTAGGGATCTGTTTGACCGCATTAGCCCTCGATACGCCGACAGACAAGGTGGCTACACCCGTATCCAGAAGATAGGTTTTCGACGGGGCGACGCAGCTCAAATGGTTGTTGTCGAATTGGTGTAAGGTGCCGATATGCCGTTGATAGGTCACCCCCACTCTTTACGATCCCTGGCCATAACCCTTGCCTATGACGGAACAGCATACCACGGGTTTCAGGTTCAAAGCGCGTCTCACGGACCCACGATTCAAGGAATCTTAGAAAAAGTCTGGCATCGGCTTTTTGGCGAAACCATCAGGGTTACCCCAGCCGGTCGAACCGATGCCGGTGTCCACGCTGCCGGCCAAGTCGTCAGTTTCCGAACCGGTGTCCGTATTCCCACGATGAAGGTTGGCAAAGCTATGAACAGCCTTTTGCCTCGGGATATTAGGGTTTTGGAGGTGTGGGAGACAGAACCGGATTTCAGCGCACGGTTTGACGCCTGCTGGAAACGCTACGATTATTGGGTGGATAACAGGCCTGTTCCGGATGTGTTTTGTCGACGCTGGGCGCATCATGTGACGATGCCGCTGGATGTTGAGGCCATGAGAAGAGAAGCTCAGGTTCTGGTAGGGCATCATAATTTTCGAGCTTTTGCTGCCAGCCACGGATCCGGCAGGACCTATGAGCGGACTCTCAGCCATTGCCAGGTTTTCAGTGAAACCCAAGGGGTTGCCAGGCAACGTCTCCCGGAAGAGCGTAAGTTAATCAAAATCAGTTTTGTCGGAGACGGGTTCTTGTACAACATGGTGAGGATCATGGCCGGAACATTGGTGGGGTGCGGCAAGGGTCATGTTGGAGGTAGGATGTTGGAAGAGGGTGCGGAAGTTATGGAGACTGTGCTGGCTTCCCGGGACAGAACCCGTGCCGGTGATACCTTGCCACCTCATGGTTTGCTTCTGGCCCATGTTGAGTATCAGGGACGTCGACCCAGTGCGGTTTTTGACGATTTGCCGGTTTCGGAATGGGAAGAGTCTATCTCGGTTCCTAGAAGTTCCTGAGATACGAGAAGCTGATGTTGCTGATTATGGATTCGTTTTGTAATTGAAATAAAGTTTAAGATAATGGATTTTGGAGGAAGTTAAATGACCACTGAGTTTGCCAAAGCCGGTCAAGTCGAGCATAAATGGTATGTGATCGACGCCGCGGATGTCGCTTTGGGACGGACTGCCACCGAGGCCGCCCGATTGTTGCGCGGGAAACACAAGCCGATTTATACGCCTAACGTTGATACAGGCGATTTCGTCATTATCATTAATGCCGAGAAAGCTATTCTTACCGGTGATAAGATCAACCAGAAGAAGTTGCGCTGGCATAGCGGGTATCCCGGAGGCTTGAAAGAGCGCTCTTACCGGGAAGTTATGACCAAAACCCCCGAGCGCGCTATGGAAAAGGCTGTTAAGGGCATGTTGCCCCATAACCGCTTGGGGAAACAGATGTACGGGAAACTTAAGGTTTACCGTGGTTCCGAACATCCACATCAGGCTCAGAAACCGGAAATGTGGACGGCTCAAAAAAGCTGATCAACCAACTATACCGAGGAGGTAAAAAATGGCTATCAACCACTACTTGGGAACTGGAAGAAGGAAGAACGCTGTCGCCCGTGTCAGGATAACACCCGGTACCGGGAAGTTTGTGGTGAACAAGCGCGAGTTGGACGAATATTTCGGGAAGAAGACTCTGGTGATGATTGTTCAGCAGCCCTTTACTGTTACCGAGACTGAAGGCAAATACGACGTCTTTGCGCGGGTTCATGGCGGGGGCACCACCGGTCAGGCGGGAGCGTTGCGCATGGGCATCGCCCGAGCTTTGCTGGAGATGGATGCGGGGTTACGGCCGACTTTGAAGCGCGCCAAGTTTTTGACCCGTGATCCGCGCATGAAAGAACGCCGTAAATATGGCCTGAAAAAGGCCCGGAAAGCGCCGCAGTTTTCGAAACGTTAGAGATCCTTGGAGCTCTGTCAGGAGATCAGGGATTTGGATCAGAGTTATGGAAACAGAAACACAAGCCAAATTAGCGACACTTAAACAGATCCTATCAGAAATGAGCAGCATCCTCCTGGCCTGTTCCGGCGGGACAGACAGTATGCTGCTGCTTGATGTGGCTCATGAGATCTTGGGCGACAATTTAGCTGTAGCGACTGTGAGCGCGCCCTATATGTTTGCGGAGGAAGGGCGGGAGGCAGCCGCGGAGGCCAACCGGAGAGGATTACGGCACTATCATCCTCACTTGGGTTTTGGTGAGGGTCCGGCGGACTTGTGGCGCAATACAATGGATCGTTGTTATTTATGCAAGACATATGTGTTTGAAGAATTGAAAAGATTGCAACGGCGTTTCGGCATGACCTGGCTTATGGACGGTACACAAAAAGATGACAATCCGGCGGATCGTCCGGGGTTTCGGGCTCTGCGGGAATTAGGCGTACGTAGCCCTCTGCTGGAAAGCGGTATCGGAAAAGAAGACATTCGAAAATTGGCACAAGCCAGAGGACTGGTTTGTTGGGATAAGCCTTCCAACAGTTGTTTGCTGACACGTTTACCATTCGACACGGCCGTGACGAAAGAAGCTTTGAGACGTGTCGGAGAGGCTGAAAAACTGCTTGTGTTATATGGATTAACTCGCGTGCGTGCCAGGTTACATGGAGACAATCTGCGCATTGAAACAGATTCTGAAGGGTTTGCTAAAGTCATTTCAGAAGCCGCAAAGCTTGTGCCTCCTCTCAAAGAATTAGGGTTTGATCGGATATCCCTTGACTTGGAGGGATATCGATCTTGAATTCAAATTAAGAAGAATATTCCCGCTCTCCTTCCATACTATTAATGTGTGAAAGAACCAATTGTCGGAAAATGTCTGACACAGACCGACGAAACGTTAAAACGCGGTAGGCGTGTTGACAGTTAGTCGTCTCGGGAGGGTGGATTAATAATGCGAAACAGACGCCTTATTAACATTAGTGGTTTTCGAGCTGGCCGTTTTGTTTCTGAAAGAGCAAAAAACTTATTACTGGGTTTTATCGTCTTCAATGCTATCATGATCGGGGCGGTGATCTTCTTGGTAGGGCGGGCAGATCAAATGGTTGAAATGAACGGCAATGTTGGTGACAGCATTGTTTGGAACCAGAAGCTTATTGGTAAAACTGTTGTTATTGATGCCGGACACGGCGGGATTGATCCGGGGGCTATCGGGGTGACAGGCGTCAAAGAGAAAGACATTAATCTGTCTGTGGCTTTGAAAGTTAAAGAATTCCTCCAATTGTCCGGTGTGACTGTCGTTATGATCCGCGAGGATGATCGGGATTTTGGAACGTCTACAAGGGCTTCGCGGAATAAATCCGAAGATTTGGCCTACCGCACCAAGGTTGTAGCGGACGCTCAAGCTGATGTTATTCTAAGTATCCATGGTAACAGCTTTACGGATTCCAGACAGCAGGGGGCACAGGTTTTTCATTATAAAGGATCTCAAGAAGGCGCGGAATTTGCCCAATTACTCCAAGATCGCTTGAATGAGGTTACCGCCCATCCGCGTATTATTAGATCCGATAATTTTTATATGCTCAGAAATACACATGGTACCGCGTTAACGGTAGAAATAGGTTTTCTCAGTTGTCCCGAAGAAGAGAAAAAATTGGTTGACCCTGATTATCAAAGCAGACTCGCTCTTGCGATAGCTTTGGGGGTGACGAGTTATCTTGAGAATTGACCTCGAACACCTTCCGGGAGGAGCCCCCATGATCAGGGGCTGTCGAAACTTCGGCAAACATGTGGAAGATGTAAGTCATAAGTCCTATTATAGGATATTTGTATTTTACACGCTTTGCATGCAGGAACATTACTAGATTTATAGAATTATTCTAATAATTAGATCATACAGGAGGGAGTCAAGTGGATTTGCTACCGGCTATTCTGCTTTTGATTATGGGTTCAGGGCTGCTGATACTGGGATTCATTTTTAACAGGGAAGAAGAAGCGTCGCCTTCACTAAGCAATATGGCGGCGTTGCGTAAAGAGATCAGTGCTCTGAGGGATGAAGTGCGGCGCAATGACGCCAAAAACGATTTGGTGCAGCGCGAAATCCTATTGGTTCGGTCTGCAATGCCCGATCTCAACGAGTCGCCCCCTAAAACGATTTTGTCTTCAGAAGACAATGTTAAGGGTCTTTTTGAACCGCGTTTCGGGGATGCGGCGATGAGTCGAGCGGAACGGAACAAAGAGATTGTTGCCATGGCGCAACAGGGGTATTCCAGCTCGGATATCGCCGAGGAACTTGCCATGAGTAACGATACCGTTTCTATGATTATCAATAAGTTTAAGAGAGCATAAACCATGAGAAAGAAAATTGGACCTTTCATTTCCGGTATCGGAGCCGGATTGTGCTTAGCGGTTGTTATCCTGTCTTTGTGGGGGCTTTTTAATCCGGATCAGGAATCCGTTCAAGTCGGCGATCTCGAAGGAGACGCTCTCTTGGCTTCTGTGGAGTCGGCAGATGCAGCACTAACAACGGTTGGGGCTGGGGCAACAGATGCGATCGACTCTGACTCGCAAGATGGTACAGACTTTACGGATTCTTCAATATTAGCTACCACAGAAGGCGACGATGCCGAAATACCGGAGGTTACCCAAGGCGTTGCCAAGATCGTCACGATAAAATATGGTATGTCAGCCAGACAGATCGCCGGGCTTCTTGAGCAAGAAGGTGTGATCGACAATGCCCAAGATTTTCATGATTTGGTTGTAACCCAAATGATGACACAAAGATTTATTGCCGGGACATTTTCCGTTCGTACCGACGCAACTTATGAAGAGCTGATCCGTATACTGACGAGCCATCCCAACATCTAACGCGGGCTACGCCCGCAAGTATTCAGTATTCAGGATTCAGAATGTTGTAGAATCACCTTAATCATATCACCCTATCATTTATCGGCGAGTCGCCAAGACCCGCCGGTTTTTGTGTGTTTTTGAGATGTGGAAATATCTTTGAGTCTTCGCCTGGGGATGGTATAATATTAGCCGGGGTTTGCATAGTATAAGCGTGTATAATAATACATTAAAATTGTATTATATCCATTGACGCAGAATTGCAATTGAGGTATAATAGGAATGTTCAAATGATCAAGAGGAGGAAGGCATGAATAAAAATACTGACATTCAAGTGGGAATTCTCGGGGCAACCGGGTATACGGGTCGGGAACTGGTTCGGGTTCTCAGCAATCACCCGAAGGCAGAAATCGTTTATCTGGGAACCTCAAGTGCTCAGGGGAAGCCATATGGTTTTGTCTATCCGGAATTGTTGGGATCTCCTTTAGGAGATTTGATTATGGAGGATGAGAGCAGCGTTCCTGAAGTTGATGTTTTGTTCTGCGCTGTACCCCATGGGATTATGGCGTCCCGGGTTGCGGAGCTGTTAGCACGTGGCATAAGGATAATTGATTTGGGAGCGGATTTTCGACTGAAAGATCCCGCGAAGTATCGTCAATGGTATGGCGAAGGGTTGGATCTTTCGGATCCGGATCATCCCGATCCGGATAATCTATCTCAGGCCGTTTATGGGTTGACGGAAATCTATCGTGAGGATATCGCCGCCGGAAGTCTTATCGCGAATCCCGGTTGCTATCCGACATCGGCTCTATTACCTTTGATACCTTTATTGGCAAATGGTCTCATTGAGCACGACCCTATTGTTATCGACGCCAAGTCAGGGGTCTCGGGAGCTGGGCGCACTCCCTCAGCGCGGACACATTATTGTCAGGTGGAAGATAATTTCCAGGTTTACGGTATTGATGGCCACCGCCATATGCCGGAAATTGAACAGGAATTGTCATTTGCGGCGGGGGCATCAATTTGTGTGTCATTTACGCCCCATCTTGTGCCTATGGTTCGTGGAATGATGGCAACAATTTATACTCGAATTCGAAAAGATTCAAAAGTTGGAGAAACGGATCTGCGTCATTGTTGGCAGAACGCTTACCAAGATGTTGCTTTTGTCCGGGTTATGTCACCGGGGGTGTGGCCTATGAGTAAGCACGCTTTCGGCAGCAATAACCTATATATGCAGGTTCGGGTAGATGAGCGGACAGGTCTTGTTGTTATCGTATCTGTTCTCGATAATTTGGTCAAAGGTGCCTCGGGTCAGGCCGTTCAAAATATGAATGTTATGTTTGGCTTACCGGAAAAAACAGGCCTGGAAATGCTAAGTCTTTGGCCTTGAGACAAAGAAATCGGAGAATGGGGGATCGTAATGGTCTGGGATGTTTTGTGTCATGGAAAAGGGGTTGCGGAACCTTTGGGTTTTTTCGCGGCCGGGGTTCAGGCTCAGGTGAAGTATCCTGGGAAGTATGATGTGGCTTTAGTCTATTCCCGTTGTCCCGCGGCAGCAGCAGCTGTTTATACGAGTAATTTGGTGAAAGCGCATCCTTTGATGTTGAACCAACGTCATCTGGCCAATGGGCAGGCTCAAGCAGTGGTCATTAACAGCGGTAATGCCAATGCCTGTTTGGGTGGGGAAGGGGATGATGCCGCTTGGGCGATGGCTGAGGAGACGGCTCGGGTTCTTGGGTTGAAACCTGAGGATGTTGTCGTTGCGTCCACCGGTGTTATCGGGCAACCTTTTCCTACGGAGAGAGTACGGGAGGGGATACAGAAGGCAGCTATGGAGATAAAGGCTTGTCAGGAATCTTTTTTAGATTTTTCAGAGAGGGCGTTGCAGGGAGCTCATTTTGCCTCTTTGGCTATTATGACGACGGATCTGGTCCCGAAGCAGGCGGCTTATGAAGTCAAGGTAAGCGGCGGAATTGTTCGTTTGGGGATTATGGCGAAGGGTTCCGGGATGATTCATCCGCAGATGGGAACTATGTTGGCATTTATCACGACGGATGCTCGTGTTGAGGTTGGACCTTTGCAGTCGCTTCTGCGTGATGCTGTTGACGAAAGTTTCAATATGATCACTGTTGACGGGGATATGAGTACCAATGACATGGTGGTGGCACTCGCCAACGGTTGTTCGGGTATCGAGCTTGTGGATGAGGATTGGGAAACCTTTCGCGGTGTTTTTCGGGCAGCTTGCCGCCATATGGCTCAAGCTATCGCGGGAGACGGAGAAGGCGCTTCCAAATTGTTGACGGTGCAGGTGTCAGGGGCTTCCTCCAAGGAGCAAGCCCGTCAAGTGGCCCGTGCGGTTTGTGGATCCAATCTGGTAAAGTGTGCGATGTATGGCCGCGACGCGAACTGGGGTCGTATTATCTGTGCTGTAGGGTATGCGGGTGTCGAAGTCGATCCGGGGAAAATCTCGATTTCTTTGAATGGATTGCAGGTTGCCGAGAAGGGCAAGGAGGTTGTTTTTGACGAGAAGGAAGCATCGAAGCGGCTTAGTGATGATACAGTTACGATTCATGTCGATTTGGGGAGCAAGGGGTCTGAAATCGAGAAGGGGTTCTCGGCGACCGCCTGGGGGTGTGATTTGACGCATAAGTATATCGATATTAATTCGGATTATCGAAGCTAACGCGGTCTTCGACCGCAAGTATCCAGTATTCAGGATTCAGGATTCAGAATGTGGATTTTCTTGTTTTTTATTGATGTTGTTGCAACCTAAGCGACTAACGCGGGCTTTGCCCGCAAGAGCCATTGTTGGTGAGGACTCCGAATTTTTCAGGTTGGTGACATCAGATTATCTTGAGGGGGTTGGCGGGATTAATGAAAGTCGGTTATTTGGAGAGGGCTCAGATATTGGTTGAAGCGCTACCTTATATTCAGCGGTTTGCCGGACAAACCGTTGTGATAAAGTATGGCGGCCACGCTATGGTTGATGATATCTTGAAAGAGTCTGTGCTTTTGGATATTCTGTTGTTGCATTCTGTGGGTCTGCGTCCTGTTGTTGTTCATGGGGGCGGTCCGGAGATTAATCGTATGCTCGGGCGGATCGGGAAGAAAAGTACCTTTGTGCAGGGGCTACGGGTGACAGATGAGGAGACGATGGAGATCGCGGCTATGGTGTTGGTGGGCAAGCTGAACACCCAAATTGTGGGTCATTTAAATCGATTGGGCGGTCGAGCCGTAGGGTTGAATGGGCAGGACGCCAGACTTTTTTTGGCTGAGAAAAAACCTATGAGGCTGATTAATGGCGAAGGTTTTGCGGAGGATGTGGATTTGGGATATGTAGGTCAGATTACGAAGATGTCACCGGAGATCGTGGTGTCTTTGCTTGATCAGGGGTTTATTCCGGTTATTTCGCCCTTGGCGGGAGGCGAGGATGGGCTTCCGTACAATGTTAACGCTGATATGGCGGCGGGAATGTTGGCCGGGGCTCTGAAGGCGGAAAAACTGTTTCTGCTGACGGATGTGCCGGGAATTATGCGGGATATTCATGATCCCGGATCAGTGATTTCTGAGCTGAGCGGTCAGGATGTTGAGAAGCTTATTGTTGAGGGCGTGATTCAGGGCGGCATGATTCCGAAGGCGGAATGCGCGTTGTTGGCCCTGGAACAAGGTGTCCCGAGAGTTCATATTGTTGACGGACGTCAACCGCATACATTGTTGCTGGAGCTTTTCAGTGATGTGGGTGTCGGGACGATGCTATGTTAAGGGAGAGGATTTGTGCGTCGGTCGGCGCGTTGGTCGGTGCGCCGGTTGGTGCGTGGGCAGTAAGAGAGTAAGGAGTGGTTAAGATGCAAACGGAGAAGCTTATTGAGTCAGGCCGGAAGGTTCTCATGAACACTTATAACCGGTATCCTCTGGTTCTGGCCAAGGGGAAGGGAACCCGGGTCTGGGATGTGGATGGGCGTGAATATCTTGATTTCGTTACAGGGTTCGCAGTGACGTCTTTGGGTCATGGTCATCCCCAAGTGATCAAGGCTATGGAGGAGCAGCTGGGGTGTTTTGTGCATACTTCGAACGCGTTTTGGCTGGAAAAACAAATTGAGTTGGCCCGGAAACTGACGGAGATTTCTTTTGCTGATAAGGTGTTCTTTTGCAACAGCGGTGCTGAGGCCAATGAGGCGGCTTTAAAACTGGGACGAAAATTTGCCAGGCTCCATGGCGGGGAATCAAAAACCCGGATTGTCTCGTTAAATAATTCATTTCATGGGCGGACATTTGGAGCGTTAACGGCGACGGGGCAGAGGAAGTATCAGAAGGACTTTGAGCCGTTGGTGCCCGGGTTCGATTATGTTGACAATAACGATGGCGAGGCTCTGCGGTCGGTTATTAATGAGAATACGGCTGCGGTTATCCTGGAACCTATTCAAGGTGAAGGGGGTGTCTATCCGGTGAGTTCCGCGTTCATGAAGCTAACCCGGGAGTTGTGCGACGCGTTTGGAGCTTTATTAATCTTTGACGAGATCCAATGCGGATTGGGGCGGACAGGGCATCTTTTCGCATATGAGATGGGAGATGTAGTTCCGGATATTATGACCTTGGCAAAGGCTTTGGGCAATGGTATTCCTATTGGAGCGATGCTGGCAACGGATCAGGTAGCTGACGCGTTTCAGCCGGGGGATCACGCTTCGACTTTTGGCGGCAATCCTTTGGTTACAGCTGCCGGGTGCGCTGTCCTTGATGTAATGACCGCACCGGGGTTTTTGGAAGAGGTGCGGGTGAAGGGGGCTTATTTGAAATCGGCACTGCAAAAACTGGCTGATGAACGGTGGGATAACGCTCCGGTGCGAGGTGAGGGTTTGATGTTAGGGGTGACTGTAGGGGATACAGCTCCGGGAATCGTGGAGGCGTGCCGGAAACGGGGGTTGTTGATTAATTGCGTCGGGGGAACGGTTTTGCGTTTTTTGCCACCTCTAACGGTGAGTTGGGAAGAGCTTGATGAGGCGATTGAGGTCATTCACAATCATGGTCTATAGCGACCAATTGGCCGGTGACCCCACAGCTCTTTTTCCAAAAAGCGATGCCAAATAATCTGGCCTGCTTGATTTCACTTGCCAGGAAAGCATCCTGATAGCTGTGGTTTTTGATTTGAGCTAGGGCAGACTCGCACATTCTTGGGATCATGGTTAAGTCTTTGGCAGGCTTGATTTCAATGACGACACCTATGGAATCGTCGACAGGATAGAGGATAATATCACTTCTCCCGGTTCCTGATTCTCTGTTGGATTCGACTGCCCAAGGGCCTCCTGTCAGGAGACCGGCCAGGAAACCGTGATAATAGTTCTCTTGACCATCATAATAGCTAATGCTGGTACGAAGATACAACCGCAGAATCTCCTGGATGGTATCACAATCACCCTCTAAAAAAGCCTGATACAGCTTAGCTTGGTCTTCTTTGGCTTTATCTGTTCTGAGAGTTGTCGCAAACCATTTCTGGATTTTTTCAATGAAGATCTCTTTGATCTCCTCATTAGGGATACACAATCGCAGTGTGTTACGGGGAAGCTTTTCAAGGGCTGGCTTCTGAGTTAAATAGCCTGTAAGGAGAAGCACACTCCAAAGATTATCAATACTCTCATCAATTTCAGCATAGGTCAGGTTGGATAATACGGTTTTATCAATGGTGTTTCCGGCTATGAGTTGCTCAATTTCTTTTCGTGTTGTCGCATCAGCCTTGTCAATAAAGCGTTTGACCAAAGCATTGGAACTGGTATTATTCCAATAGGCCTCCGGCTTGGTTTGGGTGTCATTATGAAGTTTTTTAACATGATTAACAATATCCCAAGGGCAATACACATTCGCTTGGCCAAAATGGTAGCCATTATACCACAAACGCAGTTGGTCATGGGAACTACAAAGGCAATAATCTGCCAGCATCTTTTTGACTTCTTCATCAGTAAACCCAAAATACTCATCATAATGATTATCTAATATTGTGTCGACCTCAAGGTTGTTAATACCGGTAAATATACTTTCTTTCGATATACGTAGGCATCCTGTTACAACAGCGAATTCCAACGCAGGGTTCGTTTTAAAGGCTTCTCCCAAAAAAATGCGCATAAAGCCGATCATATCATCATAGTAACCGTGGTCAAAGGCTTTATCTAGAGGGACATCATATTCGTCAAGGAGGAGGATAACCTTTTGTCCGTAGTGGGCATGCAACATGCGGGTGAGGATTCTCAAACATCCTGCCAGTTGTTGCGTGGTTGCCTTGCCTGCCTTAAGCGACTTGAAAATGGAGATATAATCCTTATCAACCCTTGCGCTATGAGCCAAAAACGCCAAGCGAATACATTCGTTAGCAATTTGAAAGGCAAGCCTTCCCAGGGCATCTTCAAAAGTTTTCCCCTCGACAGTTTTCAGTGTTAAAAAGATAACAGGATGTTGGTTCATATATTTTTCACAAATAAGATGCTCTTTCGTAATAGCCAAATCCTTAAAGAATCCTTCATTGATCTCAAGAAAGTCAGGCTTTTGTTGGGGTAGGGGTTGATCCGTCTTGATCTCGAAAAAAGCCTGAAGCATGCTCATCATCAGAGTCTTGCCAAAACGACGTGGTCGGGTAAACAAATTCACAGCGCCCCGGTTTTGCAACAAATCACGGATAAAGTTGGTTTTATCAACATAATAGTAATCTTGCTTGCGAAGATCTTCAAATAAATCTATACCTACCGGCAATTTTTGATGCATTATAGAGACCTTCCCTCCTTTATCTTTTCCCCAATTACCATTCTAGCAATAGTATAGCACAGGGTGGCCTACGGCCACAACCAAAGAGGAGTCAGGAGCCAGGAGTCAGAATGGAGAATTCAAGAATCAGATATGTCTCTGGTTTGCTGATGTCATGGTGGCCATGGAACGATCAGTATACAATCATAGCAAATGGTAACTATATTAAATAGTTCCATTATTTTTTACTTATTAGGGGGAAACCTAATCCATGGTTCGCAAAGGAATTGGCATTGTTGGGAGTCTGGGTCTGTTTCTGATCATTTTGTCCTTCGTATTGTTTGAGAACAGTTCCGAGATGAAAATCGGCTATTATCAAACCATGGGCGAGAGCGATTGGCAGGCTTCATTCAGCTATTTTAAAGGGCTCGACGATAAGGAGCTGACACTGTCTGAGGGAGAGCAGGTTGTGCTGATCTACAGTATGGATTTGCTTCGGGGCGCATTGGAAATGTGCGTTAAAGACAGCGACGGCAATCAGGTGGCAAGGATGATTGGGGATTCCGGTGAAATCGCTTTGATCGCTGAAGAAGAGAAGAGTTTTGTGATTGAGGTGATCGGAAAAGAGGCGAAAGGGAGCTATCGTCTAAGTTGGGATATGTTGGATGTTTGATATGAGAGCGTAGCCCCCTTCAGGTTCTTAGCCAATCAACGATTCCACCAATTCCACCGGAAACATCGTTCTTTGGGCGGTTTCCTCGACACTTAGACCTTGGGCAAGAAACCGTTTCGCGACGCTTACCATGCTTTCCGAGACTTCCACAATATATTTGTCATAATCATAAAACCGCATAACTCGTTGACCCCAAGGGTATTCTTTGGCCTCGTGAATAAACTCAATCCCCTCAAGACTTTTGATTCTGTTCTGCCAAACCGCTAAATCTTCCACCTCAAAATAGAGCTGAAAATTGTTCGGCTGATCTTTCTTGGGCAAATCCGCACCAACAAGCTCGGCGTAATTGGACTGCAGCGACAGTCCCCCTTCAAAAGCCACATGAACCTCCAAATCCATCATAACCTTTTGTTCCATAACGGTTTCATAGAAATGTTTGGCCTTAGCCATATCGGATACGGCTATCAAAGTTCCCTGGTAGCGCATGTCACCACTCCTTTGCTGAAGAAAATTTTTGGGTGTTTCTGTCAATTATAAATCAGAACTTCGCGATTTCACTGTAAAAATCGGACAAGTTGTCCCGAAAAACCTGAGGGGTCACACCACAAATAGATTTGAAATCGTGTATCAAGTGTGAGATATCATAGAACCCTGTTTGCATAAAAATTTGGGTTAGACTGTAATCTCGTCGGCGCAAGAGTCGGATAGCCCTATTGACCCGAATCAACCGAGCAAAAGACTTAACGTTGACCCCTAAGTATTCTCTGAACAGACGGTTCAGATGCCGTTCGCTGGTAAAAACATTCTGAGAGAGCCGGGCTACAGAAACACCGCCGCCGCTGTCAACAAGCATTTGGTTTGCCAAAGAGAATTCGGTATGGTAAGAGGAGATTTTCAGATGTGCCAAAAAGAGTTTATCTATGCCCTCGATAAAATCAAAGAAGTCCGCCGCTGTTTCCAGACTGTGAGCCATCATTCTGCTCAATGTTGGATTAATTGCCTCAAAGGGTATAACAACCTCGGCAAGCTCATGCTGCGGGATACCACAAAAAGCGTAGAACCCTGCCGGGTGAAATTCCGTGATGAACAACGCTTGGCACCTATTGGCATCGCTCCCAACACAAACAGGTTTTGTGGTTGGGCCAAACAGATTGCAGAAGTAACCGTTGCCATCTAACGCCAGAACAAGGGTGGCACAACCGTGAGGGATTACAACATATCCGTCAGGCATGTGACAATCTCCAGGAAAAGTCACAGAGTAGTTGGAAATCCAGCTGCGCAACCCCGGGTGGGGAAGAAGATAGGAGAAACCCACACCTTTGGCTAAAACGCGGTTTGTATCGTTGAAAACAAGGACATTCTCCGCAGGTATTTCACGAAATAGCATAAGAACTCCTTCACCGGGTGTCAGAACCGAACCACATTAAGATTCGGCAATAACTGCCTGCTTACGACGCCCGATACCGATTGACCACAAATACATTTGCCGCAAAAATTACCGCGATAAAGCCCAATAAGACCGCGATCTGCGGAAAAACCCCGACAAATCCATAACCGTAAACCAAGACGCCTTTCAGCCCTTCACTTCCATAATACAAAGGCATAATCTTCGACAGATAATTCAGTTTAAAGGGGAGGGTATCCACCGGAATGAGACCGGCGAAAAATATCTGGGGAACGACGATAATGGGAATGAACTGCAACACCTGAAATTCGTTTTTGGAAATGGCGGAGACAAGCACCCCGGTAACCACCGCGAGAGCAGCCAGCAGAAGCATGATCAGGGCCGCCACCCACCAATGACCGACGAAAGGCATCCCCAGAATACTTGCATAGATGAGCATTAAGGCACTTTGGATAACTGCGAAGATACCGAATCCAAGAACATAACCGCCGACCACAGAAACGGTTTTGACCGGCGTAAGCATAAGCCTTTCCAAGGTATCTGACGTACGTTCCCGAACAAAAGATATTCCGGAAAACAAGAAGATCAAGAAGAAGGAGAGAAACCCCAACAGCAAAAACCCCAGAGAATCAAATAAGCTCTGCCCTTTCTCCCCATAGACAAAACCCATGCTCACCCCGGGTTGGGGATTGGATACCTCGACTGCCCCGGAAATGTTAGCGATCACTGAATTAAGGGCTTCCGTAACCGCCGTGACTTTGACATTATCCATTTCCACAAATGTAATGTGTAACCCCTCGTCATCCTGAGAGATCACAGCGTCGGCCTTGCGCTCTTTCAAAAAACTTTCAATAGTTTCATCCACATCTTTGACAGTCAGACGAATGGAGTCATGTTCCTCAAGCATGGTCATGAAGGCTGTAGGAAGGTTTTCGGTGGCCACGATGGGGGTATAATTGCTTTTGGCCAACAGGAGATACAGGAGGGTCAGCAAAAAAAGCGGGACAATGATAATCATAGCCATGGAACGTTTATCATGGATCATCTGCTTAATAATTCTTTCCGCGATGTTAATCATAACTGAGCCTCCTTAGCCATAAAAAACAGCTCTTCGATTTTCCCTTTGGTTGTCCTGGCCACAAGGTTTTCTGTCGTATCGAAAGCCACGAGGACGCCGTTGTAGATAAGGGCTGTCCGGTTGCATTTTGTTGCCTCGTCCATGACATGCGTTGTTACGATCATTGAGATACCACGATCACGCAAGGCATGGAACTGTTCCCATATCGTCCGCCGCAGCTGCGGTTCTATACCAACGGTAGGTTCGTCCAGAAGAAGGATTTTGGGATTGTGTAACAGGGCGGCGGCAAGGGAAAGTCTCTTCTTCATGCCTCCGGAATAGTGGGATACAAGCATGTCCTTATCGTCTTCCAAGTCAAGCATCGCCAGAACCTCAAGGGTTCGGTTTTTAAGAGCAGAACCCTTCAAGTTATAGAGGCTACCGAAAAACATGAGATTCTCCAATCCGGTTAAGTCTAAATAGAGGGCGTCGTTTTGCGGCATGAACCCAATGGCGCTATACAAGTGCATCGACGGCACAACGATATTGCCGACTGTGATCTTTCCTGTATCAGCTTTGATGGCCCCAGTGATGAGTCGAATCAATGTGGTTTTGCCGGCTCCGGAGGGACCCAACAAACACACGATTTCGCCATCGTCAATACGCAGCGTGATGTCTTTCAACACCGGGTTCTTATCAAAACTCTTTGAGACACTATCAACCTCAATCACCGATTAACCTCCCTTGAACAATTGACAATGCGAGGATGCTTTACACCCTCTATTATCATTTGAAAATTGCCAATTGTCAATTGTTTGCTGATTGTTGTTGATTTGGAATTGTCTTTGCGGATCCGATACATAATAACATTGTATTGGTACACACTACAGTTTTGTTAACCACCAAAGGAAAGGGAGATTGCGATGAGAAGAATCATCCTCATTTTGCTGTCAAGTCTGCTCCTGTTCCTTGGGGGTTGCCTGATTAACGTCGGTTCGGCGGCGCCCACGGTGCTAAGGGATTTCCCTCCCGACACCCTATTATTGCCGACAGAAAGTGCTGTTGTCGAGGAAGTCCCGGAAGCCGGCATCGACTACGGCAATGCGGACAGAGGTTACATCCTGGCTTGGTATTCCGGATCAAAAGCCGCTAAGATTCAGGTTGTCAAGGCGGATGACAGCGGGGCTCAGCTCAATCAATGGAATTATGACGTGGATCGGGTTGATGTCAAAGAGGTTTTGCCGCTGCAGGCGGGATCGGGTCATTATAAGGTGCTTGTGGCGGAACAAATAGAAGGAACCCGGTACAGCCCGCTGACGACCGTTGAGTTTGATGTCAATATCACTGATGAGCGGCTACCTTTCTTGTATCCCAACAAATTTGTCATGTACTCAGAAGACTCCGTTTCAACACAAAAAGCAAGAGAATTGACCCAAGGCTGCAGCAGTGATATCGAAGCCGTTAACAAAATCTACAAGTTCGTCAAAGGATTCATTAAATATGATACCACAAAAGCAGAAACGATAGAGGCTTTCTATACCCCTGACCCGGATACTGTTCTGGCCAACGGCAAAGGGATCTGCATGGATTATGCTTCCCTGGTCTGTGCGCTCTTGCGTGCCAATCATATTCCCGCAAAAATGGTTACCGGGAAGGTAGAAAACGACCTCAATCACGCTTGGAATTCAATCTATTTAGAGAACGAAGGCTGGATCGATGTCAAGATCTATATTGAAAGCAATACTTGGGGGATCATTGATCTGACCTTTGCTTCAGGGGACATCAGCAGCGACCAACTGGCAAAATACATTGGCAATGGCGAGAAGTACACAGAGTTAAAGGTTTATTGACAAGGGAGGATGCCATGAAAGCAAACCGGCGTGTTTTGTCTCACCTTGAACTCATGATCTTCTTTGAGAATCTTGGCTTGCTGCTCTCTTCGGGGCTGACAGTAGAAGACAGCCTGAAACTCATGATTAATGAATCTGTTACCCAGAAGGAGAGCGCCTTTCTGACGGAATTGCACAATGAGCTGTCGTCGGCCTATGTATTGAGTACAGCAATGGATGGGTTGGGGATTTTTCCGCCTTATACCGTCAATATGATCCGGTTGGCGGAACGATCCGGAAACCTGGACACGGTGTGTACGACCTTAGTCGACTACTATGAACAGGAGAACCGTCGGGTTGCTCAGATTAAAAGCGCTGTCACCAATCCCTTTATTTTGGTTTGTATTATCACGATTGTGGTGGCTTTTCTGGTCAATGCTGTTTTGCCGATTTTCTCCGGCATCTATGCACAAATGGGTGTGGATATCACCGCCAATACGCTGGTTCAGGTTGCGTTGACCATCGGTTCGGTTGCTATGTGGACCGTATTAACCTTGTTAGTGCTGGTAATTCTGGGATTCATGTTCAATATGACAAAAGCCGGCAAACGGTTTTTCGCCTCTGTAGCCGAATGGGCTCCGGTGACGCGAACCATCAATAAAACCATGTCAATGGCCCGGTTTACTTCAACGTTCTCGTTATTGTTGACCAGCGGTGATGATCTGCCCATGGCGCTGTCCATGGCGAGCACAGTTTGCCCAAGCCGTGGTGTCAGATCCAGGTTGGAACAGTGCCATATCGAGGTTCTGGCCGGAGGAGCTTTGGCGGATGTCCTCATTGGCAGCGGTCTTTTTAGCCCCACTCATGTGGGGATGATCAAAAGCGGCGTTCGCTCAGGGTCAACACCAAGGGTGATGGGACGTCTGTCCGCGATCTACGAACAGGAATCTACTCAAGTGCTGGCAGGGTTTCTGTCTCTTATAGAACCTCTGCTCATCAGTCTTTTATCTATCATTATTGGTGTTATTCTGCTGTGCATTATGTTACCTTTGATTGGGATTCTATCCTCTTTCGGCTGAAAGGTGCGACACATGAGCGTAAAAAACATTCAAGAGAAAAACACCCCTTGGCGTGTAGGCCGTTTTGGTCATAGATTCGGCGGTATGAGCGTCCCAAGGCTCAACCAGGCCAAGAAGGCAAAGTTCAGCTTACGAAGGGTCGTGTTCTCCCTGGGAGCTTTGATCGTGTTAGCGCTGGTATTAATCCTGTTTACCCGGCATGTGTCGGATTCGGTTCAGCGCGAAGGGGAACGGGTCGCCAGGGAGGCCATCGTCCGCGCTCTCATTTCTTGTTACGCCGCAGAAGGAAGCTATCCGACGTCTCTTGATTATCTGGAAAAGAGTTATGGAGTCATTATTGACCATAATAAATATGTCGTTCATTATGGGGTCTTTGCTTCGAATGTTATGCCTGAGGTGACTTTGGTTAGAAGAAATCAGGGGACAGGACCCGGAAAAAATCCCCCCCGGACAAAACAGTAGAACTCTCTCATGCGGTCTCCGACCGCAAGTATCCAGTATTCAGTATTCAGGATTCAGAATGTGGATTTTCTTGTACAATCCAGTAATCAAAAAGCCAGGAGTCAGATTATGGGTCAGGGATTAAAACAAAGGTATGGTCCCCCAAAAAATCAAAGATCAAAGATGCGTCACAGTTCGAGAATCCTGCGCGGTTCAGGTTCCAATCACACCGCCCTTTATCGCATACCCACAGTATTGTTGGTCAGCTTGTTTGCCCTAAGCACCTTGGTCGCCGCTTCCTATGGGATGAAGAACTATCAGGTGATTGTCAAGGCCTCGGATAAAAATTTCGTGGGCCGGACAGGGCTGTCTTATATCGCCACCAAAATGCGTCAAACCAAAGCGGCCGTCATTGAACTTCCTGATCCCCATACCCTTGTGCTGATTGAGGAGATCGAAGAGCAATACTACGCCACACATATTTCTTTGCGTGACGGTATGTTGCGGGAGTCTTTTGGCCTTTATGAAAGCCAGAGCCTTAGTCAAGAGAGGAATACCTCGGGTCAGGACTGGGACAACACAGATCAGAACGAGGTTGATTTCGGTGAGAGTCCAAGCACAACAGCGACTTTTGATACAGCTATCACAAAAGCCAAAGGATTTTCGGTCGCTTTCATCACCGATGATTTGATCGAGATTTCTCTTGAAGACGACTATGGGGATGTGTATAAAATGTTGGTCTATATGCCGATAAAGGAGGTTCGAAGATGAGATCGTCCTCCAAAATAATTGGTCTTTTATTGGAAATCATACTCTCAACAGTTTTTTTCGCCATTATCTGTGTGGTTGTGCTGCAGATCTTTATGCAGACACAAAAGATAGAACAACTCAGCCGTGATAAGTCCGGCGCGATTGTTCTGGCTCAAACTGTTGGGGATATGTTTCGCAGCCAAATGCCAAAGGGGTTGGATGATTATGCTTTCACATTGAGGAGCCGATATTTACAGGCATATTCCCAGGTTGATGAGAGGCATTTCGTTATTTCCCTGGATGAAGAGAAAGGTGCCAATGGACGCGGTTGGTTTGCTTCAATTGAAGTTGATGAGATCACAAGTTCGCCTGTTGGAAAGCTGAGCCGTGCCGTTATAAGAGTTCAGAAATCGGGTAACGTTCTTTTCGAATTAAATGTTGATTCGTATTCACCTGACAGAGGGATGATAAGAGTTGAGAATCAAGGATCTTTGACTATCGATGACGAATAACATTCCAAGAGTCGGGAGAAGGGGGGTTTAGGTGAACATGAACAAAGGAGAAAAAGATTCGTCGAATATTGTCCATGGAACACTCGAACACGCGAGCCGGCCTGGGGTTAATGTTGGGTTTATCTCACTGCTGATGATTTTTATGGTTCTATGCTTAACTGTGTTTATCGCCTTGGCATTGCTGAACGCCGGTGTTGATAAGCGTTTGACCGATAGAACGGGGGAGACTGCCTTGGCTTATTACGAGGCGCAAAACCGCTTTCAGATGTTTCTGAGTGAGCTTGACTCTTTTTTGCCGGAGGCGGTTCAGGATGGGGGAAGAATCGAGGAATTCCTTCTCCGCCGTGAAGGGTTGTCGGAAGAGTCGGTTTATGATGAGGCCCGGGGTCTCATCAGCGCCCGGTGGCCCGCCGGTGAGCGATTGGTGCTCCTGGCAGAAATCCTGATTCATGTTCCGGTGGTTGACGGGGCACGGTATCATATCCAATCGGTCTATGTGGCACCTAGGCAGGAGTCGATGAAGGAGCCTTTGAATAACTTGTGGAGCGGGGAGGATTTTTTTCAATGACAATCAGGGAATTATTGGGTATGGCTGTGGAACAGGGGGCTTCCGATATTTTCATTGTTTCTCAGCGGGCATTAACTTTTAAGATTGAGGGCAGGTTCATTCCTGTGAGCGAAGTTCCTGTCAAACCTGAGGATGTGGAGAATATCATCAGGGAGATTTACCGGGCCAAAGAAAGGGATATGTCAACGTTGATCAATACCGGTGATGACGATTTCTCATTCTCTGTGAGCGGTATGGGACGGTTTCGGGTCAACACGTTTCGCCAGCGGGGATCTCTCGCGGCGGTCATTCGTGTAATCAGTTTCGTTATGCCTGATCCGGCCGCGCTGCGGATTCCGGACGCGGTGATGAATGTCTCGAATTTCTCCAACGGGCTCGTGTTGGTCACCGGACCGGCTGGAAGTGGGAAGTCAACGACTTTGGCTTGTATCATTGACCGGATTAACCAGGAAAAGAACGGTCACATTATTACCATGGAAGATCCTATCGAATACATTCACCGGCACAAGCAGTGTATTGTGACCCAGAGGGAGGTGCCCAGCGATACCCGGAGTTATGTAACGGCGTTGCGGGCCGCGTTGAGGCAGTCACCCAACGTGCTGCTCCTTGGGGAGATGCGGGATCTGGACACGATTGAGATCGCAATGACGGCGGCTGAGACCGGGCAGTTGGTGCTGTCGACGCTGCATACCATGGGAGCCGCCAATACCATTGACCGGATTATTGATGTGTTTTCCCATAATCAGCAGCAACAGATTCGGATCCAGTTATCGATGGTACTGAAAGCGGTGGTTTCCCAGCAGCTGTTGGAGGGGAAGGACGGGAGATTGATTCCGGCTTTCGAAATTATGATATCGAATCTGGCCATTCAGAATATGATTCGAGAGGGCAAGATCCATCAGATCGAGTCGGCAATCTACGCGGGAACGAATGTGGGAATGACGACGATGGATAACAGTTTGTTCAGGTTGTACGAAGATGAGTTGATTGATAAGGAGGAAGCGATTCTCTTTGCGAATAATTATGAATCCATGCGGCAGAGAATTGAGGGGTGAGTCGATTAAGAGAATGGGTGTGGCCCTCACCCCATCCCCATCGCCGCAAACTCAGCCACCTGAAGCCGCAGTTCAAGCTCACGCAACTCTGTAGGCAGCCCGGTCAACATGCCACCGGCACCATCACAATAAATATCGTGCCTGGAAATGCATCGCAACCGCGGAAAGACCTCATCCAACACGCCAAACAACCCTGATTTAGGCATTTCCAGATAGTCCAACAACACAACCGGCAAAAAATTGGCACCCACCCGCTCAAAATGGGATCGTTCTGTTTTAAAGTTGCTTACCATCAGAAAATCCGGCGAATACATACGCCCAACGTCCATTGGCGATAAATAACCTTCGTCCCTTCCGATATACCCCAACCTGCGATAGAATTCAAGTTCACGACCCACTGTTCCCAAATGATCTCCAAAAAAAAGCAACACGGTTGGCTCATTTTGGGAATCCACATACGCGACAAGACGTTTAAGCTCACGATCCCCATGGCGCAGCCCATGGAGATATGTTTCGGCTTCTTGTATCAGCCTTTTCCCCGTCCTATCAGAGAATTCCTTCGTGTTCAGGATTTTGATATCGGTCTCAGGATATTTTGCGGGGGTGTAGGGTTGATGGTTTTCCATAGAAATTCCCATAAGAAAAGCGGGGGCGGTTTTGGCGCCGTACAATCTGAAGATTTGGTTGGTCAGCTCAGCGTCAGAAATATAGAAACCGTCTTTGTCCGCGAATCTCAGATCTTCTGCGCCTGTGAAAGTGTCAAAACCCATGTTTCGAAAAGCGTTCTCACGATTATAGAAAGACTTGTTGTACGTATGAACAGCATGGACTTCATAGCCAAAACCCTTGAAATAGGTCGCCAAGGAAGGGACCTGTCGTTTGGAAAGATAATAGTAAAAAGGTTTCGCCGAATTGATATGCCGTTCGGCGATGCCGGTCAGGAACTCGGATTCCACGGCACAAGTCCCTCCGCCAATAGGTGTAACAAGGAGAGTTCCTGTTACGGCACGGTTCTTCAAGGCCCGAAAAAACGGCAAAGGATCTTCTGAAAGTTCAAGTTCCGGAACACGTGTCAGATCGAAAAAGGACTCGGACAGAATAACGATAACATTTGGCAGCTTGTGAGAGGCGGAAGTTCTTGATACACCTTTTGTTGAATCTGCCTGCAGGACCGGTTCAACAACCGGCAGTTCAAGAACCGGCGACTCAACAACCGGCGGAACGGGTTTCTTGAAATACCCTCCTGTATTGTGTACGAACCCATAGAGGAATCCCTTCGTCAAGTAGGTGACATCCTTCTTTTTTTCGAAGAGGCTCAAGATCATAGCGACCACAAAGGCTATCACAGCCACAAATCTATCCGCGAACAGGAGCTCAGCCGGAATCAGGAGGAACACGCCCACCAGGGAACCTGCACCCACCGCCGCCGCAACCATGAGCACGGGGGTGACAGCCAGATTGGATGATCCTGTAACCCCGGCTATTTTGAACGCAAGCAACAGGTCAAAGAAATAGAGCGGTTCATTTCTGGCAAAGTGTTTGAAGGAGCTGATAACAACCAGAATGAAGAACACAAGAAAAACGGCACAAGAAGCGATAATCACCCTGCCCGTGAATACCGCCGCCGGCAGAACCAACCCGTATACGAATACCACATTGATCAGGAAAAAGAAAGGTCTGTTGATCATCCATCGGAACGCCGGCAAAAAGCCGCGCCTGTGAACGGCTTCAATGAGAAGAACCCACACCGGGCAGACGAGAAACAAAATGATCAGCGTGTACATGATTCCCTCTCCTTCAATAGCTCCTCCAAGAGCGCGCCCCGGGTATTGGGGCACACGCCGTCCATGACTTTACCAAGCAGCATGTCCAACATATGCCCGACTTGGGGCCCCGCATTAATACCGGCGGCAATCAAGTCATTGCCATTGATATTCAAATCCCGTAAGGTAAAACATCGGCTTTGTTCCTGCAAGCTCAGATATACCTCATAGAGCCGGTTGATCTCTTCAAGGCGGTTGTGAGAATCCGGATGATGGGCAAGGGTGTCGGCTTTCTTGATATGAAGAAGTCGGCAAAAATTATCCGGACCCAAAACGCGGAGCCAACGGAGGATCTTTTTGGGTGTGGCGGCAATAGGAGTGTCGTGATACCGCACAAGCGCGATGACGGCGGCGGCGGTACGGTTATCGATTTTGAGGCGCGCCAGAGCTTTTGCGGCTATATCCGCGCTGACTTCGGCATGGCCGTAAAAATGCCCTATACCTCGAGTATCTAAACTCCAACAAGCGGGTTTCCCCAAATCATGAAACAACAAAGCCAATCTGAGGAGAGAAACATCATCGGGGTTAAGAGGGTAGGAGGCAGTTGTTGTTACACACTCTGCGCTTTCAACAGAATGACGCCATATGTCGTAACAATGGTAAGGATTCTTCTGGTCAAAATCAAAGCTTGGTATAATTTCCGGCAAGATCACAGCGAAAATATCCCGAAAGTTCAGAAGGTATTCATTGAGGGATGGCGCCCTCAGAAACGTCATCAATTCGGCGGTGATACGTTCGCAGGCTGATTGACGCAGCATTTTGTGACGGTGCAACATAGCGGCTTGGGTTGCCGGTTCAATATGAAAACCCTTTGTGGCGGCCAATCGCAGGGCCCGCAGAATTCGTAAAGGGTCTTCTCTCAGCCGGGCATCGGGATCGTCGGTTCCCCGCAGAATTCTTTGCTCGAGATCGGCTAATCCGCCAAAACAGTCAACAAGACCCCTTTCCGGATGATAGGCCAAGGCGTTGACGGTGAAATCACGAAGCCGCAGATCCTCTATTAAGGAATCTTGAGAATCCGACCGATAAGTTGTGATCTCAACCGGTCCCATATCTGTCAGAACAGCCAAAGTATCATGTTTGATCCCAAAGTCCAGAACGTGCTTGCTTGGAAAACAGTCCCTAACCTCCCCAGGTGTCGCGTTGGTAGTAATGTCCCAATCTTTGACAGGCAGACCGAGGAAAGAATCCCTGACGCAGCCGCCCACCACATAGGCCTCAAAACCATGTGTCGTCAGAGATAGGAGGATCTCCTCCGGGGCAACGGGAATAGGTATTGTTAAGATGGTGGTTGGTGTGCCATTTGAAGTGCTATTTTCAGTGCTCATAATAACAATAATTATAATACGAAAAGAAGAGCAAAACAACAAGAAAATCGGGGCCCCAGGCAGCCCAACCCTACTTGGGGACTGTTACCAGCCCACGTGTTTCTGTTTCCCTCTCCAAGAATTGACAATGATCTCTTATAGATGTAAGATATTTACATAGTAAACGATCATCCCCTCAGTGGAGACCTTCCGAAATATTCTAAGTCTTTTTATTCACAAGGGGGTTAACTATGAAAATCATAGACTTGCTCAAAAAATACAAGTGGATGTTGATCATTAACCTCTGTATCGTGGGGATGCTCGTTTTAGCCGTTTGTATTGTAAACTCATTTCATGGAAATCCTCCTTTGGAATATAATTATAAGTACAGCAGCGAGTTGGGCGGCGTGATCTTAACGAAATACACAGGGCAAGACCTTGATGTTATGATCCCCTCTAAATTAGGGAAACACCCTGTTGTAAGCATTGAGGGACAGAATGGGCGCGGATTGGTTAGTGACCAAGTTAGAACAGTCATCATACCTGACAGCGTGACAACTATCGGCGATTATGCGTTTGCCGGCTGTGAGTCGCTGGTATCGATCTCAATACCTACAAGTGTCGATACTATCGGTATCTGTGCGTTTTGCAATTGCACGTCTCTTTCATCAATCGCTCTCCCTGAGAAGGTAACCAGGATTGGTTCCGCCGCGTTCAATACTTGCAAATCCCTTATATCAATCACAATTCCTAATAGTGTGCCAAGTATTGGTGACAGAACATTCGCCGTTTGCAGTTCTCTTATTTCAGTTACCATTCCTGAAAGTGTTATCAGTATTGGTGATAGTGCGTTTGCAGGGTGCGACTCCCTTGAGTCGGTCATAATACCTGACAGTGTAACAAGTCTCGGCAGCAGCGCATTTAGCCGTTGTAGTTCGCTTAAGTCAGTTACTCTCTCCATTCGTTTAACATATATTGAGGATTACGCGTTTTACTATTGTGGTTCACTTGAGTCAGTTACTATTCCCAACAGCGTCTCAAGAATTGGTTATGAATCGTTTTACTATTGCAGTTCCCTCACGTCAGTCACGATACCCGAAAGTGTTACAAATATCGGTTATGGCGCGTTTCTTGATTGCGGATCCCTTGAGGAAGTACTCATTCCCAATAGCGTGACCGGTATAGGGAATATAGCTTTTTTGAGATGTCCTTTACGTTCCGATCAAACCAAAGAAAGAATATTCCAAATCAATCCTAAGGCGCTTTGAGGTGCGTGATGATCATCCTCTCAATAACTACTAATGCGGGCTACGCCCGCAAGTATCCAGTATTCAGGATTCAGAATGTGGATTTTCTTGTTTTTTATTGATGTTGTTGCAACCTAAGCAACTAATGGAGGTTAACTATGAAAATCATAGGCTTGCTTACAAAATACAAGTGGCTTCTGATCATTAACCTCTGTATCGTGGCGATGCTCGTTTTAGCCATTTGTATTGTAAACTCATTTCATGGAAATCCTCCTTTGGAATATGATTATAAATATAGCAGCGAGTTGGGCGGCGTTAGCTTAACGAAATACACAGGGCAAGACCTTGATATTATGATCCCCTCTAAATTAGGGAAACACCCTGTTGTAGGAATTGAGGGGAAGTATGGACGTGGATTGGTTAGTGACCAAGTCAGAACGGTCATAATACCTGACAGTGTAGCAACTATCGGCGACTACGTATTTTTTGGCTGCAAATCGCTTGTCTCAATCACAATCCCCAATAGTGTTGATACTATAGGGAGTAACGCTTTTTGCAGCTGCCTTTCACTTACATCAATCGCAATCCCTAAAAACGTAACAGATATTGGTGTCGCAGCGTTTAATGGTTGTCGCTCCCTTACAACAATCACAATTCCCCAAAATGTCGTGAGCATAGGTTCCGGAACGTTTGGTGGTTGCATTTCCCTTACCTCCGTTGTAATTCCTGAAAATGTCATAAGTATTGGTGATAGTGCGTTTGCGGGGTGCGACTCCCTTGAATCGGTCACAATACCTGACAGTGTAACAAGTCTCGGCAGAAGTGCTTTTAGCCGTTGCAGTACACTTAAGTCCATTACACTCTCAAATAATTTAATGAATATTGAGGATTATGCCTTCAGCAATTGCATCTCTCTGGAGTCAGTTACAATTCCAAATGGTATGACAAGTATAAATTATCAAACATTTAGTTATTGCAGCTCTCTTACGTCAGCCACAATACCTGACAACGTCACGATAATTAGTCATGGCGCGTTTTTTGATTGTAGTTCCCTTGAGGAAGTCACAATCCCTGGCAGTGTCACAAGTATTGGCAACGGGGCTTTTACAAGATGCCCATTACGGTCAGAACAAACAAGACTAAGAATATTCCAAATCAATCCTGAGGCGCTTTGAGTTGCCGACCGCTATGGACTCACATCATCTTTCAGTAGTAAGACGACGCAAGACATTAAGTGATTTAGGCTGGACGGAGTACTAGCTTCGATATGGCAAATCGTACTCCCGGTGTGTCTGATATCATAGTGCTTTCTTAAAATTTATGACATGCCCCCTCTTACTAATGCGGTCTTCGACCGCAAGTATTCAGTATTCAGTATTCAGTATTCAGAATGTGGATTTTCTTGTTTTTTATTGACGCTTCGCGTCTGTAAGGTACTAAGTCAAAACGTGCGCAGACAACCCCCGCGTGTTATAATAGGAAAGTTAATGCGGGCTTCGCCCGCAAGTATCCAGTATCCAGTATTCAGTATTCAGAATGTGGATTTTCTTGTTTTTGTTGACGCTTCGCGTCTATAAGGTACTAATGAATGAGGAGGGCACACACCATGATCGAAGAAATAAAAGAGAGGTTCCGGGGAAAAGACTTCATCACTCTGCAAGACTTCACCCAACAGGAACTCGGTCAAATGATGGATGCGGCCATAGAGCTCAAGAGACAGCTCGCCGAAGGAATCCCTCACCCTATTCTGTCGGGGAAAACACTGGGACTTATTTTCACGAAATCATCAACAAGAACGCGAGTTTCCTTTGAAGTTGGTATCTACCAACTTGGCGGCTACGGCTTATTCCTCAGCGATCGGGATATTCAGATCGGGCGAGGGGAGGTTATTCAGGACACAGCTCGGGTTCTGTCGCGCATGGTTAATGGGATTATGATTCGAACTTCCAGCCATCGTGATGTAGTGGATCTGGCCCGCTACAGCACTGTTCCGGTTATCAACGGTCTCACGGACTATCTGCATCCGACCCAGGTTTTGGCCGATCTCATGACCATATACGAGCGCGTCAGGACATTGCAGGGACTGAAGATCGCCTTTATCGGCGACGGCAACAACGTTGCGCATTCCCTTCTTAACGGAGCGACCAAAATGGGAATACACATAGCTGTCGCTTCGCCGGCAGGCTATCAACCGGCATCGGAGATTGTCCTCCAAGCTCGGGAAAACGCGAAAACCTCCGGCAGTGTTGTATCCATTGTTTCAGAGCCGGCAGAGGCGGCGGAAGGGGCCCATATCGTCTACACCGATGTTTGGGCAAGCATGGGCCAGGAAACGGAAACGATACAACGCCAAGGGGCGTTTGCCGGTTATCAGGTCAACAAGGAACTGTTGAAGAGCGCCCGCGCTGATGCTTTGGTCATGCATTGCCTGCCCGCTCACCGAGGTGAGGAAATCACCGAGGAGGTCCTGGAAGGCCCGCAAAGTGTTGTTTTTGAACAGGCGGAAAACAGGCTCCACGCCCATAAGGCAATCATGGCCCTGCTGATATAATTGACTTACGATTAGATGATTTCTAGGAGGATTTTGTGTTTATGGACAAAGTTGTTTTGGCTTATTCAGGTGGGTTGGATACATCAATAATTATTCCTTGGTTGAAAGAGACTTATGGCTATGAAGTTATCGCGATGGCGGCTGATTTGGGTCAGGGAGAAGAATTAGAACCCCTTCGGGAGAAGGCACTCAAAAGCGGTGCTTCCAAGCTGTATATTGAGGATGTGCGGGAAGAGTTCGTAACAGAATTCATCTATCCCACAATGAAAGCCGGAGCGGTCTATGAAGGAAAATACCTGCTGGGGACGTCGTTTGCCCGGCCCCTGATAGCCAGGCGGTTGGTTGAGATCGCCCGCAGGGAAGGTGCCGTAGCGGTGGCCCACGGAGCCACCGGCAAAGGGAATGACCAGGTGCGTTTTGAGCTGGGCGTCAAAGCTCTGGCCCCCCATCTGAAAATCATCGCCCCGTGGCGGGAATGGGATATCAAATCCCGGGAGCAGGCTATCGATTACGCCCAAGCCCGCGGCATTCCTGTACCGGTGACGAAAGAACGTCCCTACAGCATGGATCGCAATCTCTGGCATCTGAGTCACGAGGGGGGAGATCTGGAAAACCCATGGAACGGACCGCCGGAAGATCTGTATGAGATGGGGGTATCACCCCATAAAGCACCGGACAAACCGGCTTATGTCCAGATTGATTTTGAGGAAGGTGTGCCGACAGCCGTAAACGGTTCGTCCTACACCCCCGTTATGTTGCTGGAGAAATTGAATGAGATGGCCGGAGCTCATGGGGTTGGCATTGTTGATATGGTGGAAAACCGTTTAGTAGGCATGAAATCCCGGGGTGTATATGAGACACCGGGAGGAACGTTACTCTACGTTGCCCATCAGGCGCTGGAGCAACTGACCTTGGATCGGGCGACACAACATTACAAGGAATTGATCGCCCATAAATATGCGGAGCTGGTCTATGACGGCATGTGGTTCTGTCCCTTACGTGAAGCCTTAGATGCCTTTGTGGATGTCACCCAACGCTGTGTGAGTGGTTCTGTGCGGCTCCAGCTCTATAAAGGCAACTGCATACTTGGGGGAACACGGTCGCCCTACTCCTTGTACAGCCAAGAACTGGCGACCTTCGGAGAAGAAGAAGTCTATAATCAGAAAGATGCGGAAGGGTTCATCAATCTGTTTGGGTTGCCGCTAAAAGTGCGGGCACTCAGTCAACTTAGCAACGGCATGCGTATGGTTGATACCGATGTTTGATGCCGATGTTTGGTACGTCTTGTCATTCCCCCCACGACATAGTACAATAATCAAGAGGATTAGCCAAACAGACTCAAGGATTTGTTCCCCGGACAAGAAGATTTCCTCGGATATCGAACTCACAACATACATGTATTCCATCCATGAAAGGCGGAAATAAAAGCGGGGGGGTTCCATGAAATTATGGGCCGGCAGATTTGCCAAAGAGACGGACAACTTGGTAAATGATTTTCACTCATCCATATCCTTTGACCAACGACTTTTCCGGGAAGATATCGCGGGCAGTTTGGCTCATGCCGCCATGCTTCGGCGTATCGGCGTGCTTAGCGAAGAGGAAGAACGGCTGCTTTGTCAGGGGCTTGAGGAAATTCTTTTGGATATAACCGAGGGACGAGTCACTTGGGCCGATGAGGCCGAAGATATCCATATGAATATCGAAAAATTGCTGACAGAGCGAATCGGCGACATTGGTAAAAAACTCCATACCGGGCGCAGCCGAAACGACCAAGTTGCCTTGGATCTGCGCTTGTATCTTCGCCGGGAGATTGACACAATCGCGGGACTTCTGCTGGTTCTAACCAATAGCATGTTAACCCTGGCAGAGCGTCATACTCTGACCTGGATGCCGGGGTACACCCATCTGCAAAAAGCTCAGCCGGTTTCTTTCGGCCATCATCTCGTCGCCTATACCCAGATGTTCAGTCGTGATTTGGATCGTCTGGCGGATACGCGTCGGCGGCTTAATGTATCTCCTCTGGGATCCGGAGCGTTAGCGGGCACGCCATATGCCTTGGATCGAGCCGGGGTAGCCGAGGAACTGGGATTCGCCGGGGTGACGCTGAACAGCATGGACGGGGTCAGCGACAGAGATTTTGCTGTGGAATTCATCGCCGCCGCATCTTTGCTTATGATGCACTTGAGCCGTCTCAGTGAAGAGATCATTCTGTGGTCAACCAACGAGTTTGGGTTCATTACCTTGGACGATGCTTATGCCACAGGATCGAGCATTATGCCACAGAAGAAAAATCCTGATGTGGCTGAACTGGTTCGCGGCAAAACAGGGCGTGTTTACGGCAATCTCGTAGGGCTTCTGACGGTGATGAAAGGGTTGCCATTGGCCTACAACAAAGACATGCAAGAGGATAAAGAGAGCGTTTTCGATACCGTTGATACTCTGAAAAAATGCCTTCTGGTCATGAGCCCTATGCTGGAAACGATGACGGTCAATAAAGAAGCCATGAACCAGGGCGCCCGTCAGGGCTATACCAACGCCACAGATTTGGCGGATTATTTGGTTGGGAAGGGGATTCCCTTCCGAAACGCCCATGAGATTATCGGCAAATTGGTGCTTGTGTGCGATCAAGAAAACCGTCTTCTGGAAAACCTAACATTAGAAGAGTTGCGTCAGGCCAGCCCGGTTTTTGACTGGGACATTTACGAACAAATATCCGTTGAGGCTTGTGTCCGTAAAAGGAATCACGTTGGCGGAACCGGTCCGGAACAGGTCAGCCGATCCATAGAATCAACGCGGATGATTCTGGAGAAAATGTCAAAATGTTTTACTGGCGTCAATGAATCATGCTGACAATATTCTGCATATTTCTAATTATGCAGAATGATGAAAAATTATTTCAAGGAAATATGTAGAAAGAGCGTGAAAGACCAAGAGTAGACGGCATCAATATCGAAGGTGGAATATAATGTCATGAATGTTTATGTGGATAAGCTTGTGGATATTGTGGATATACTTGCCACCTATACGATATTTGCCCCGGTGGATAAAAAAAACGGTTTGCGAAAGTTGTACCTTGGTGGAAAAATAAGGGGACAGGGGAGATATAATCCATGAAACTTGCAATCGCCGCCCGGAGTGAAACCAATGTTACGCGCAGCAACAATGAAGACAATCTCTATTGTGCCGGCATAACGCTGACACCGGAAAACTGTAACGAGCCTTTCGTTTTGGATACCGATACAACAACACCTTGCCTTATTGCTGTGTTTGACGGGATGGGAGGTATGGCCAACGGCGAATACGCTTCGCTCGCCGCTACGCAATCATTGAGCGAGCATGCGGATATCATAAAAAGCGAGGTGGAGGAGAGTGCCAACGCCGTTGCCGTCCAAAAGTATGTTGCAGAAACCAACCAACTCCTTTGCCGAGCTATGAGGGAAAAAGCGTCACAATTTGGTACAACCCTCGCCCTCGCAGTCGTAACTGAGGAAACGATTCTCTCATACAATCTTGGGGATTCCCGGATCTATGCCCTGTTTGAAGAAGATCTTAAGCAAATTTCTGTAGACCACACTCTGGCCGCGCAAAAAGTCAAACTCGGTGTGTTGACACCGGAACAGGCTTTAACTGATAAGAGCAGACATAGACTCTCCCTCCATCTCGGCGTATTTGAAGACGAATTCAGTGTCATGGCGGAGGAATTGCCTTCTCTGCCTCGGGCTTCAGTACGAAGGTTGCTCCTGTGCACTGACGGTATGACAGATGGGCTCAAAGACACGGATATTGAAGAAGTCCTGAGAAAGGCCCAAACAGTTAGCGATGCCGCCACACAACTCATTGAACTGGCTCTGATCAAAGGCAGAGACAATGTGACCTGTATTGTTCTGGAAGCGTTGGAACCCGAAGATGACAAAGAAATGCCGATTAACCCACTACCGGAAACCCGGCAACCGGCAGACCAAATACCGGCAGACCGGATTCCCACATATATGGATAATGAGGCCGGCAGGGATGGCCCCCTCATCCGTCGTGTCTATATTGATCATTATGGAGTGGATGGCTCGAAAGGAACTGTGTCGGAAGAGTCGGGAAAACCACCTAACTCCCAAGACCCCCAAGATTCCCAAGACTCCCACAATCCGATGGGGAACAGGTTGCCCACCTATATGGACGAGTCTTCGTAATTAGATCTCCGCGATTCAATAAATAAACAGAGGGCTGATCGATTTATGGTAATCGATCAGCCCTCTGGGTTCATTAGTCGCTTGGTTGCAACAACATCAATAAAAAACAAGAAAATCCACATTCTGAATCCTGAATACTGAATACTGGATACTTGCGGTCGAAGACCGCTTTAGTTCAGGGATCAGCAGACCAAATCCTGTCCCACTTTATAGATATCACCCGCACCAAGGGTAATGACTAAATCGTTATCATCGACAGTCTGGCCGAGATATTGTGTAATCTCATCCAAAGTGGAGAAATAGCGTGTTAGGGTCCCTTTCTTTTCGAGGAGGCTGGCCAAGGAGAGGGAGGAAAAATCGGAAGTCCTGGTTTCCCGGGCCGAAGAAAAGATCTCAGCCAGCACCACTTCGTCCGCCTGTAAAAACGACTCGGAGAACTCGTTTAGCAACCTCTGGGTACGACTGAAAGTGTGGGGTTGAAAGACGGCACGAATGCGCCGTTCGGGGTAGGACCGCCGCACACCGTCTAGTGTCGTTTGAATTTCAGTAGGATGATGGGCATAATCATCGTAAATAATCGCGCCGTTTCGTGTACCGATGCGTTCAAACCGACGTTTGGTACCGGTGAATCCTGATAGAGACGACAGAATAAGATCCAGAGGAAGCCCCAAATTCTGCGTGAGCGCAATAGCGGCCAGAGCGTTTAAAATGTTATGGCGACCTGTTACAACAAGATCGAGGTGTCCGGCGACTTCACCAAAAATAATGACATCAAAATGGCATCCTTGACTGTCGTACGTTATATTTTCAGCTTGAATATCAGCTGTACCGGTTAACCCATATGTCGTAATAGCGGCTTGGGTGGAAATACTCTCACGAGAGGGGTCTTCCTCCCAAATAACAAGATGTCCTTCCGGCGGTAGCTTTGCGGCTAAAGAATTGAACGCCTCGATGACGTCGCTAAGATCTTTGAAATAATCGGGATGATCCAATTCCATATTGGTGATGATTAAATGCATCGGGGAATAATTGAGAAAATGCCGCCTATACTCGCAGGATTCAGCAAGAAAGAAGTTTCCATTGCCGACGTGAGCGTTGCCCCCCAGAGCCGGCACTTCGCTCCCAACGACAATCGTCGGATCAAACCCGCTCTCGATAAGGACTTTGCCCAGCATGGCTGTCGTTGTCGTCTTGCCGTGTGTACCTGAGACACATATGCCGGTTTTCTTCGACATGAGCCGACCCAAATATTGCGGGTAGGAAAGGATTTCCACACCAAGCTCAACAGCTCGTTTGATTTCCGGATGAGTGGTGTCATAAGCAGGGGATACAACCACAAGATCAACATGTTCGACGTTGACAGGATCAAAATCCTTGACTTTTATCTCACAGGCATCCAGGATATCATCTGTAAAAAAACGTTGAGGAACATCGGAACCGGTTACAACCGTAAAAGGTTGCTGCTTTGCGATTTGAGCCAAGGCACTCATGCCGGTTCCCTTTATCCCAACAAAATGAATATTTTGAGACAATCCGCATCGTCCTTCCGTGATGGTAATATCAAAACTGTGTCCACTGTCCATTATACCCAAGTCTCAAAGAAAAAGTATCTCTAAAAATACCAAAAGAAATCAAAATAAATTGGGGAATGGGGTGAATTTTACAAGACAATGACAAACTAAATCTTCGGGACACTTATTTAAGTGAATAAAATGATAAGAACGATATGCTGCTACCCTCCTTGTTTTATAATGGGTTATGGCGCTATAACACTCTATATTATACTCCTTTTCGGAGAAAAGATCAAGAGAAAACTTACAGACCGAGCGATCATGGATCCTCGTTTTGAAGAGGGCATTCCGCGTGGATGGTCGTGAGAACTTGCTGTTCCATAGCTTGATCAATACCTTGTTCAATTTGATTGGATATCTGTTCAAATTCAAGAATTGATAAAGAGGGATCCAGTTCCAGATGAAATTCAATATAGCGCTGGGACCCTGAACGTCGGGTTTTAAGATCATGATAGTCGTGTATCAGAGGTCGGAATTGTTCGATAACAGCGATAATGCGTTGCTCCTCTTCCTCGGTAAGCTTGGAATCTAGTAGAGGGTTAAGAGCGTGACGCATGAGTCTAATTGTTTCCCGCAATATGAGAAGAGCTGTCGCGATAGCGATAATCGGATCTAGGATGTACAAGTCGGTAAAATAGATAAGGATGAGCCCCAGAGCTATACCGGCGGAAGTATAAATATCTGTTTTGAGGTGGAGAGCGTTGCCCTCCAGAGCGATTGAATCTTCCCTCTTGGCAACATGGTACAGGATCTTTGACACAATGATATTGGCAATCATTGAGAATAACATCACAGCTATAGCCAGTTCTGTCTGATGGAGAGGTTCGGGTACGAGGATTTTTTTAACGGCTTCTCTGATAATGAAGAAGACGACGCCCAGAAGCAACAGCGCTTCGATAGAGGCGGTAAGATTCTCGATTTTGCCATGTCCGTAGGGATGGGTTTTGTCAGGTGGGCGAGACGACATACGGACAGAAATGAAAGCTATACAGGATGCCATCAGATCCATTCCGGAATGCATCGCTTCCGACAAGATACTGACGGATCCGCTCAGAAGGCCGACCACGATCTTGAGAATGACAAGAGTTGTATTCGAAAGAATGGAGAGAAGCGCGGCAGAGCTTTTTGTGATTTTTCTGACCAGTTTCATGAGCTGCATTTCTCCTTTACGACTCAGGCCGTCCGGCGCTAACATGCCATGATTGATTCTTTTTAGAATTAGCTGTAAAAGATCCTGTGGGACACTCATGTCCCACAGGATCCTCTCCTGCTGCCTTTTTTGGCCCGGCTCATTTCGATCCTTCTGTCTTTTCCTGACGCAGAAGTGTTAAACTGCCTGATCATTTCGGGTATAGCTGAATGTTATTCTGTTTGACTCTAATTTTACACAACAAACATTGTGGCGTCAAGACATTTGCGTCGGTATTTTATGTATTTTTGACAAACGCTCAGTTGTCAAAGTAAACGCAACCGCAGGTTGCGTTACCAGTTGCAGTTAATCTGTGAAATTAGGTAATTGCATTTATTGTGACAACCCAAGCATTCAAATTCTCCCTC
>Ga0082212_10000520_pt1 | contig 55467 bp, 44 predicted proteins | sample TergutNt197P3_FD_71548 | JGI IMG/M metagenome (GOLD analysis project Ga0082212, IMG submission 71548) | Neocapritermes taracua P3 segment gut microbial communities from Petit-Saut dam, French Guiana - Nt197 P3 | ecosystem: Host-associated > Arthropoda: Insects > Digestive system > Gut ...
GAATTTCCACGAAATTTGGCATCCGAAGGGGTTGGTCGGGATAAAAAGGCGCGCGAATTTCGCATAACGGCTTTACCACGATAAGGTTGTCGTCGTTTTCGAGCGTATCACTGCATACAAGCATGTCTATGGGTAGTTCGCGCCGTTTGATTTCGCGGTGCATCGCCTGCAACGCCGACGAAACACCGTTTTTATCTCCGAAAGTATCGGTAAGCCAAAGGGCGCGCTCAGGATATTGGTATTTGCCAAATCTTTCGGAAAACTCTTTTAGAAAAGGACGCGTGTTATACAAAACTTTTGTGCCGGCGAAATGAGCAGCCAATAGCAGCAATGACGCGAAGAAAGGAAATGGCAGACCGTCGAGAATACTTTCAAGGTCTATGTCATTCCGGCTCTTTCCATCTTTTTCTACATAAGCGCGCAAATGGCTCGGAATTTCGATCCGCGCGATTATCGCTTCCAGGTCAGGCGCTTCCGCCTGTTTTTCTTCGGTTATTTTCGATATTTTCCCGGTCAGACGCGAGAATAAAAGTTCGTTCAAATACCGGTTAATCGAATATATTGAGCGTTGATATTTTTCGGCGATAAGCCCCTTTTCATTTTGATACTCACCGGCAAGTTTCACCACATCGTCAAATACCGGCTTATATGCCGACGGTATGACGAATTTTTTTAAAAAGGACGGTGTTTTTCCCCAAAAGCAATTGTGCAGTATATCTACAAACGACATTGTGACTTTGTGCCGCTGGAGTTCGGCAAAAGCGTTTGAGGCAATCAGAGAAGTGATCCTGTCGAAAGTTTTTCCCTTGTGCAGCAGTATGCGTAAAAGCCCCGGATCTTTGTAGTTCAGGGCTATCTGGCACACATAGTCCAAAAAGGCTATGGTGAGTTTTTCCGAATTCTGGTGCGATCCATACGGGATCATGTCGCCACGCCGTATGGCTTCAAGCGCCAATTGCGATTTGTGTTCCGTCTTGCGCCGTTCCCGCAAATTCGGGATATGCAGCCAGGTTCCCGTCAGTCCGGCGAAGAATCCCATGTGACTGTCCGAACCTCCCGAAAGCGATTTTTTATATGGGTCGCGGCAATACTGTTCGGGGTCTACGCCGAACCGCGCTGACAACCGGTCGATTTCCTCCGGCGTCGATCCTGTGATCCATTCCTTTACCAGCATGTTTTGCCAGGTGTCACGCTGGCCGTTGAGCATCTCGAAGCGCTCAAAAATCAGAAGCATCTTATCGAAAAATTCCGCCGGTGGAAGCCTGTCGGCTGAGTAATGGTAAAGCGGGTGCGCCCATATCGTGGGTATATCGCTGGCGCGGGCGTATTCCTGAAAGGAGTATACGTTCTCGCGAAGTTTCTCCAAACGCTTTTCCTGTTCCGGCGTAAACCCGTAGGCAAGCACATGGATGCCGATATTGAAATCGGGCGCCCGGCAACTGAACTCTGCGCCCGCAAGCGTGTCGACGCCTTTTTCCCGCAAGGCATAACACGATCGCGCGTTGTTGTGATTGGTAATCGTCACTGCTTCGCAGCCGTTTTTCTCAAGTTCTTCCACTACTCTTGCTGTCGGTATCCAGGTCTCGGGAACATTCAGGATACGGCCTATAAGTTCATCGGGTTCGTCGCTGTTGCAGTCGTGGCAATGCAGATCAATTTTTAAAAGGTCTTCGCGTGGATATTTTTCAAATTGTTCCGAAATGAAAACGTTCAGATCTTTTTTTAAGACCGATTGAAGGGTATTTATGTCCATTTAAAAACCGCGCGACGCAACGACTCCTTAATTCAGGCTGAATGATTAATATATGTACTCTTTGAATGTTAAATTTGTATTAACGCTTTGTTGTTTCTTTATTAAAAGTCCGCCTGAACAAGCATTCGTGTATGGAGTCGGAGACAGCCTGTCTGTCGGTAAAACACGCGCGGACATTCTCCCAAACCGCACTGCCTATGCCACGAGCCCATGTGTATTCCTCAATATCAAGCGGGTACATCTCTATCGTGCGCAGGAAGCTGTATAGAAAACATGTTCCGTATTTTCAATTAGTTGTCATTCCTTGCCTCGATTTCAGCCTGGTATTGGACTATTTTCTCCCGGGTAAGCCGGTAGCCGAAATACAGCAGGGGAATCCCTATGATGGTAATGGCGGCGGGAATAAGGGCGAACGCCGCAGTGATGCCCTTCTGCAGTTCCACGGTTACCAGTTCCGGGTTCTCGGTTATTGCCAGAGCGTTAAAACCGACAAGTATAAGGCTGATGTTGACGACGAGTGCCCTGCCGATAATGGCCACTTTAATCGGAACGTTGGAAAGCCCCATGATCCAGCCGCGGGAATCGGCGCCAAGTTTCCACTGGGCAAAAACCGCGGTGTCCGCGTAAAGCATGATTGAAACGGAAAAGGTAACGCCGAGCGCGATATTGGCGAGCGTCATCAGAAAGACGACTATCCAGGGACTTGAAAAATTTAAGTACGCAAGTATGAACGAAACAGCCATCCCCAAGTAGCCCATAAGCATTATGTTGCGGGCATCCGCCTTTTTGGCGATAAAACCGGCCACAAACGCCCCGAAAAACGCTCCAAGATTCGTCAGAAGAAGATAAGGAGGCAGCATGCCCGAGTTGTTTGCCACGTACTGAAAATAATATACGGCCACGGCTCCCGGAACAAAACGCGCGGTAAATCTTGGGATATCCGCAAGAAGGAGGAAACAAAGATGCGGATTCTGGAACAACGATCGTGCCATATCCTTTGCGGAGGCTTTGGTTTTACTTGGTTTGCCGACGGCGGCGCCGGTGGTTTCTATTTCCTCGTACCCTGCGGTTACAAAGAAATTGACGAAATAGCCCAGCACCATCATCCAACCCAGTACAAACGCCAGGGCGGCATAGCCGTTCTGTTCGCCGATGGCGGCGCCTAGAAACGTCGCCATCGGCGGGCCGATGTAGCCGAATGTAATCCCCGACACCTGTATCCATGCGGCGCGGGAGGAAGACAGTGCCGCGCGGCCTTCCGGCGTGCCGCCCGCGACGCTCACAAGCGTTATGTTGGCGGCCCAGGGAAGATTCCAGGCAATGTGGCTCAGGATGAACCCCAGCGTGATAAGTATCCATGCCAGCGGGCCGTCACCTATCTTCAGGAACTGGAAGGTATAAAGGAACGGCACAATCCAGGGAACCATGACCAGCCATGTGCGGTAGCGGCCAAACCTTCCCGGTTTTACCGCGTTGACGATACTGCCATATATCCAGGAAAGCCCGGCGTCAACGATGCTGGTTATAAGCGCGATGGTTGTTACCACCCCTCCGGCAAAGTTGGCGATATTGGTCAAAAAATAGTTAAAAAAGTAGGTCTCGACATTGGTCATCGTAGCAAAGCAGAAATCGCCGAAACCATAAAAAAATCTTGTCGTTTTGGTGATCGGTTTCGGTCCCGTTTTTGGAGCGGTTTCATTTTCAGACATGTATTCGTTCCCCCGCAAAACTGGTTTTCGGAATGGGCGATTACGGGCAGAAAATGATGGTTGGCAGATTCCGCCTCCGGGCAACTCAGGCATTCTACTATTTTGCTATGTCCTTTGACAACTTGGCAGTAAGATTAACTTTTTAGGCAATCTCCGAAAACCCCAAAATCAAGGCTTGCGACCGAGACAAAAGCGGAGTTTACACATAGGTAAATGAGCATTTTGTTGATTTGGGGTTTTCGGAGCTTGCCTGTAGAACCACGAATTTAATGGAGTCAGAGGAGGGAAATAGAGTGAAAGCAAAACATATTTATTTATTGGCGGTGACATTGAGTTTTATAGGGTTTATGGGATTCAACGGATATTCCCAGGACATCAAAACGGATAATTCCGACAAACTGGTTGTTCTATGGACAAGCGACAATCCCGAACTGGCAAAGTCGATGGTGTTCATGTACGCCCATAATGCCAAAAAATTTAAATGGTTTAACGAGGTCACGCTTATAATATGGGGGCCGTCGGCTAAGCTTGTTGCGGAAAACGAAGAAATTCAAAAAGAAATCGCACAAATGAAAGAATCCGGAGTCAAAATCGAATCCTGCATAGCCTGCGCCGTCATGCTGGGGGTTGAAAATAAACTCCGCCAACTGGGCTGCGACGTTAAAGGGATGGGAATGCCCCTGACCGATTATTTAAAACAAAATTACAAGGTATTATCATTTTAAGGAGTTATCCTAAAATAAAGTTTACACATCATCTCGTGACGCGTTGCAGTAATTTTGTTAAATGCGGCGGCAAGCCACCGATGTGAAAGCGGAAGCAAGCCATCGCATTACACAAATCAAATAGAGGATATTCAAGCTGTGAAAAAATTAACTTTTGCCGTCGTGCCGCTGCTGTTTAAATAACCGGGGAGTGAAAAATATATATGAAAAATATATTTTTATTTATGGCGATTGCAGTTATGGCGGTAATGATGCTTTCATGCAGTGCGGACAAAACGCCGCAATTAGGGAAAGCTCCGATTGACAGTATCATTCAGGCAATGACACTGGAAGAAAAAGTCCAGTTGTTGATCGGGACAGGAATGGCCGGGTTCTCAGATGACGGCCCTGTCGTCGGTATAACGGAATCCCTTGTGCCGGGAGCGGCGGGAACGACCCATCCGATACCACGATTAGGAATTCCCTCTATTGTAGTGGCTGACGGGCCTGCCGGACTGCGGATTAACCCTACCCGCGAAGGTGATTCTCAAACCTTTTATTGCACCGCGTTTCCGGTCGCAACGCTCCTTGCCTCCACATGGAGTACCGAATTGGTGGAAAATGTGGGAAAAGCGATGGGAAAAGAAGTGCTGGAATATGGCGTGGATGTATTACTTGGGCCTGGCATGAATATTCATCGTAATCCGCTGTGCGGCAGGAATTTTGAATATTACTCAGAAGACCCGCTTATAAGCGGCAAAATAGCGGCGGCAATGGTTCGTGGTGTTCAGTCGAACGGAGTGGGAACATCAATTAAACATTTTGCGGCCAACAACCAGGAAACCAACCGGATGGGCAACGATGTCCGCATCAGTCAACGCGCTTTCCGGGAAATCTACCTGAAAGGCTTTGAAATTGCTGTAAAGGAAGCGCGGCCATGGACGGTCATGTCTTCATATAATTATGTCAACGGAACCATGACTTCTGAAAGCTACGAATTACTGACCGGCATTTTACGCGACGAATGGGGATTCATGGGAACTGTGATGACCGACTGGACAGGAGGTAAATATCCTCCGGCGATAGTTCAGGCTGGCAACGATTTGCTGATGCCCGGATCGCAAAGACAATACGAAGCGATTATGGCGGCTGCCGGCGACGGTTCGCTGTCCATTGCCGATATCGACAGGAATGTCAAAAGGATGCTGGAGCTTGTCGTCGCATCGCCGCGCTTCAAGGGGTATCAATTCTCAAATGGTCCGGATTTGCAAGCGCACGCCGAGATCAGCCGTCAATCGGCAAGCGAAGGAATGATTTTGCTGAAAAACGAGAGAGGCGCCCTGCCCTTGCCGGAATCGGCTAAAAAAGTGGCGGCCTTCGGCATTACGTCCTATGATTTTATTTCCGGAGGCACCGGAAGCGGGGATGTCAATAAAGCCTACAACGTATCGCTGCGCGAAGGCCTCCGTAACGCCGGCTACCAGCTCAACGATGAATTGGCCACCCTGTATGAAAACTACATAAACGCCGAAAATGCGAAGAACAAGCCTGACGCAGGCAATCCTTTCGCCGCGTTTATGCCGAAAATCCGTCCAGTCGAAATGCCGCCTTCCGCGGCCATATTGAAAAAAATGGCCGCGGAAACCGATGTCGCTCTTTTAACCATCGGCAGGACTTCGGGTGAATTTATGGATCGGAAAATTCCGGATGATTTCGATTTGTCGAACACCGAACTCAGGCTGATTCGTGAAGTTACCAATGCTTTTCACGCGATGGGAAAAAAAGTGGTGGTTGTACTGAATATCGGCGGCGTAATTGAAACCGCTTCATGGAAAAACATGCCCGACGCGATCCTTCTGGCATGGCAGGCCGGACAGGAAGGCGGCAATGCCGTGGCGGACGTACTGAAAGGCGCGGTCAATCCATCCGGAAAGCTGACGATGACTTTCCCGATCAATTATATGGACGCGGTTTCTTCGGCCAATTTCCCTTACGATTATGAGTTCGACAGGAGCAACGCCGCGGCCCTGTTCAGCAGTCAGGATGAAAACAAAAAAGAACCCGTCCGAAACGTTGATTATACGGAGTACGCGGAAGACGTCTTCGTCGGCTACCGGGATTTCGATTCCGCCGGTAAAAGCGTTTCATATCCATTCGGGCATGGACTCTCCTATACGGAATTTTCGTATGAAGACGCCGCCGTTTCGGTTAAAAATGACGGTTACATATTTAACTGTACAATCAAAAACACGGGAAAAGCGGCCGGAAAAGAAGCTGTGCAGCTGTATATTTCCGCTCCCGGAAAATCCATGAAAAAGCCGGTCAAGGAATTAAAAGCCTTTGCCAAAACAAAACTTTTGCAGCCCGGCGAATCGCAGACGATTCAGTTGACGATTGCAAAAGAAGATCTGGCTTCCTGGGACGAAGGAAGCGGTAAATGGACGGTCGAGCAGGGTGATTACACCGGATTGATCGGAAGTTCTTCAGGTAACATTAAACAACGCGTTAACTTTTAATAATATTCAGCAAAGGAGAAACGTTATGTCTGTAGGCAACAAAGCCAGAAGCGACGAAGCCGCCGCCAAAAAGAAATATTCACGGCGTGATTTTCTGGCTACCGGCGGAGTGGCTGTAGCCGCCCCTGCCATTATCGCAACGGCAACATCGACTAACGCCGCCGCGCAGAACGCCGGCGCGGCAATTCCCAGATCGCAGGGATACGTCGTATTTGACAGCAGGAAATGCATAGGCTGTACGACATGCATGCTGGGCTGTTCGCTGACACATTACGGAGTTGAAAACCTCTCGCTCGCGCGTATCCAGATTATTCAGGATTCTTTTGGCAAGTTTCCGAACGATCTCACCATCGCGCCATGTCGACAATGTGTTGAGCCGGTTTGTGTCCGGCACTGTCCTACAGGCGCGGCTCACGCGGACACCGCCAACGGCAACGTCCGTGTAATAGACGAGCAAAAATGTGTCGGCTGCAAGCAGTGTTTAAAGATGTGTCCGCAGCAGCCGCGGCGGACTGTATGGAATCACAAGGCCAACAAGTCGTCGAAATGCGATTTGTGCGTCAACACTCCACACTGGAAGGAAAAGGGCGGACCAGGAGGCAAACAGGCATGTGTGGAAATATGTCCCATGCGAGCCCTCAAGTTCGTAACGGAAGCGCCTGACCAGGAAGAAACGAACGGTTACCTGGTGAATCTGCGAAACGATCACTGGTTAAGGTTGGGGCTTGTGGATGACAGCAGAACGTCGGCTCCGACTCCGACGACGGGCGTGGATGTTAAACCAAAAGCGAAAGCATAAAGGAGGGATAAATTATGCCAGGTGGATTTACAGGTAAAATATTAAGAGTCAATCTTACAACAAAACAAATCAGTACGCTGCCCACGGAAAAATATATGGATTTCGGCGGCGGCCACGGTATGGGGTCCGCGATTTTCTTTGAACTTGCAGGAGCGCAGCTCCCGTTTGAAGCTTATGATCCCCGCAACCTTATAATCATGATGGCGTCGCCGTTTGCCGGTACCTTTATGCCCGGTTCAGGCCGCTGCGAAGTTCAGGGCCTCGCACCGAATCTTTACCCTGCCGAATGGTTCGGCCATAGCAACTTCGGCGGACGTTTTACCGCTCAACTGAAGTTCGCGGGCTGGGACGGCATAGTAGTGGAAGGCGCTTCAAGTGAACCCGTTTACATAAACATAGTCAACGACCAGGTCAAGATTGAAAGCGCGGCCGGTGTCTGGGGTCTGGACACATGGGATACGCAAGAGGAAATCTCACGGCGCGTCGTTCCCGGTCTAAAGTACGGCGAATGGGCCGAACTCGCGCAGAACTGTTTCACCACACAGGTTCCGGCGGTTGTCGCCATCGGCCCGGCGGGTGAAAACAAGGTGCGTTACGCCGCGCTGCTTCATGGCCCCGGCTCACAGGCAGCCATGTGCGGATACGGCGGCGTATTCGGTTCCAAAAATCTCAAGGCGATCAGCGCTATTGGTACGGGCGACGTGCCGATTGCAGATCCGCAAGCGCTTTTTGACGCCCGGGTCTGGTTCCGCCAATTCCAGTGGGATGTCGACAACCCGCGTGACGCCGAGATATTTGAAACCGGTTACGCCCTGATTAACGGCGCCCCCAGCGGCGGCAATACTCAAAACAGGGGGCCTGTTTTCGTTCCGGCGCGTGCCGCTGCCTGCGCCTCCTGCCCGCGCGGCTGCCGTATGCGGCTCGCTACGGCGGACAGCAACGAATCCGTCTGCGGAGGCATCATGACGGCTACCGTCACCAACGGCGTCGCCGCAAAGCCTGCTCCCGGCACAACGCCGAATCCGAATGCCATGCAGCAGGGTATGGTTCAGAAACTGACGCGACAGGCAAATGATTATATGCAGCGCATGGGTATCGGCCACTGGCCTGTTATAGGCATCCGCGGTTACATTAATACGCTTATTAATGAGGGTGTCATCGGTAAAGGCAAGCAGATTGACGCTGAACTGCCTCCGGCAGGCACCTATTCCTATTACGAGACGCTTTTCCGGATTATCGCTACGCGTGAAGGCCCGCTGGGTAATCTTGCCGCCGAAGGCCCGGCCCGCATGGCGGAAAAGCTCGGCCGATACAAGGAAGACGTTAACGGCGGCAAACTGCGTCTCACCTACTGGGGCACGTCGGAACACTATGACACGCGGACACAGGCGGAATGGGGTTGGGGTTCACTGTTCGGCGAACGCGATTTGATGCTGCACGCGATGTCGAACTATCCGCTGCACTGGATGATAACTTCGGGTAATCCATACATGAGCGCCGAGGAAGCGTCGCAAAAATACGCGGAGGCGATGGTTCCGTACAACGATGACCGGTACCTCGTGGACTACGGCGACGGCCCGACCGGAGTGTTCTCGGATTCAAAAATCAAGCAGGTTGCCTGGACAAAGCATTACGAAAAATTCTGGCACGGAATGGGGTTCTGCGGCTGGCGCTGGCCTATGTGTATTACCAACAACACCGCCGATCGCCGCGGCGCGACGCCGCACGCCGAACCGCGATTCTGGAACGCGATCACCGGCCAGAAATTATCCTTTGCCGATACGATGGAAATCGGTCACAAGATATATACGCTCGATCGCGCCATCTGGAACATCCAGGGACGTGACAAAGCTATGGAGGTCTTTCCCGATTACATTTACGACACGCCTACAAACGGAAGCGAACAGCCCATGGTCGTTGACGGCAAATGGGTTTACTCAAACGGACGGGGCAGACAGTATGACCGTGCCAAAGTAGAAGACTTCAAGACGCGGTTCTACAAATTCGAGGGCTGGAACCCGGATAACAGTTATCCCACGCGCGCGACGCTCGAAAAGATGGGCATGAAGAATGTCGCGGACGTACTCCAGTCCAAGGGCAAGCTTGGATAGTATCGCAATTCCACGTCGGCGGCTATCTATCAGCCGCCGACGCTGTTGTAGAGTGCGGGAGCTTCCTCCCGCTTTTTATAACGTAGCGATTCGCCTGCGCGGCGAATTAATTAGCGTTTCCTATGGCTGCGAATATCACTTCGGCTTGACTTATGGGTAAAAGGCAGAACTAAAGAGAGGCGATCACCGTGGAACTCAACGACACTCCGTCATCGGAACGTATGCATATCGGGATATTCGGCAAGCGGAACACCGGCAAATCCAGCCTGTTGAACGCGATCACCGGGCAGCAATTAGCTGTGGTATCGGATGTAGCCGGCACGACAACCGACCCGGTGCGCAAGGCGATGGAACTGCTGCCGTTAGGCCCGGTACTGTTAATCGACACGCCGGGCATCGACGATGCGGGTGAACTCGGAGAGAAACGCGTCGAAAAGGCGCGCCAGGTGCTGAGGCAGACTGACATCGCGATACTGGTAGTTGACGCGTCATCCGGAAAAACCGGCGACGACGACGAACTGCTTGCTCTCTTTGAAAATATGGGAGTTCCCCACATAATCGTTTACGGCAAATGCGACCTCCTTGATTCACGTGAATCGCGCGGCGCAAACATGGCCGCGCCGAATGAAATATTCGTCAGCGCCGCGACGGGAGAAAACATATCCGAGCTGAAGGAGCGCATGGCAGGCCTCATGAAAACGGGAGGCGAAAAGCCGCGCATAGTCGCCGACATGCTAAGCCCCGACGACATTGTCGTACTGGTCGTCCCGATAGACAAGGCCGCGCCCAAAGGCCGCCTGATCCTTCCCCAGCAGCAGACCATCCGGGACATACTCGAAGCCGACGCCACGGCCGTCATCGCAAGAGAGTATAAACTCCGCGAAACGCTTGATTCGCTCGGCAGACGCCCGCGGATGGTCATAACGGACAGCCAGGCCTTTGCGAAGGTATCGGCGGAAACGCCGCGGGATATTCCGCTCACAAGTTTTTCCATATTGATGGCGCGGCACAAGGGCAACCTGGACGCGGCGGTCAAAGGCGTGCTGGAACTCAAAAGGATTTCCGACGGCGACAGGATACTGATAGCCGAAGGCTGCACGCACCACCGTCAGTGCGACGACATCGGCACCGTGAAGCTGCCGCGATGGATACGGCAATTTACAGGCAAAGAACCCGAATTCAACTTTACTTCGGGCGGCGAATTTCCTCGTGATTTATCGCCATACAGGCTCGTCGTCCACTGCGGCGCGTGTATGCTGAACGAACGTGAAATGAAATACCGCGAGAGGGAGTCCGCTCTGCAGGGCGTGGCATTTACCAACTTCGGCATCCTAATCGCCTGCACACAGGGAATATTGAAGCGAAGCATAGCCATGTTCCCGCATCTTGCGGCGGATTTCGAAAATTAGCCAGGATATTTACCGATATTGCGGAATAAAAAACGGGGCAGCGGGTTTTCACCCCGCGGCCCCATTAAAAGGCGGAGACGGCTTTTCGAGCCATCCCCGTCTTTGTCCGGCTAGAAGCTGAGGCGGATTTTCGCCTGGAATGTGCGATGGCCGCCCTTTGTCTGCAAGCGGCCGAAGTTATACGCGTCAGTGTTGTTCAACCCGAACTCCGGATTGCTGACTTCCGTAAACCGGGCATTCCACGAAAAAGCGCTGTTGGACGGCATCGGATGATTGAGGATGTTCTGCGCGTCGACGCGGACTTCAATTCTCTTGCCTTCCATGAACTCAACCGACTTTGCCATCGCCAGGTCGAAACTATACCGGCCGGGTCCTGTCAACGAGTTCCATGACATCTTGTTAGCGTCCCTGATATCCTCTCCCAGATCCTCTCGCGCGTTACGAACAACGATAATCGGATCGCCCGCATAGTATGTGACCCCACTCGCCGTATTGGTAAAGGTACTGGTATAGGTATCCGCAACAAAGCTGCCCTGACCGTCCGGTCTGGCTAACGCCAGCGCATTCCGGCCATTGCCGCAAGCATCGACCAATGTAGGCCCAACAACACTGCTGTCAAAACACACTGGATCGGTGACTCTTATGTAGCGATTTCCGAAGAAGTAGCCGTAGTAATCGTCGGAATCGGCTCTATAGGAGACCTTGCCCATCTTGTTGTCCCACAGATCCGGGCGTTCCAGTATGGGACGGCTGTCGCCCCACAGGGTGCTGCCGCCGGAAAGTGATCCTGGAAGTCCGCTGGTAAATGATAAAACCCAGCTTAACTGCCAGCCTTCGATTGCTTTCTTTAAAGCGCCCGATGTGTCGCGCAACAGGAATCCGTTCGCGCCGAAGGGCAGCTCATAAGAACCGTAGGTGTTCAGCGTATGTGAACGGTGCGATGAAGCCAGATAGTAGTTGTGCACCATTGTGTTGTAATTGGTAATCCCCTGGCGAGCGAGGTTGCGACTCCAGGTATAGGTGGTCTGGAAACTAAGTCCGCGCACCGGACGCATAGTCACCTGGGCCTGCATCGAATGATAGTTCGAACTGAGGCGGTTTGCGTTCAGTGTGGCGCCGGCCAGCTGGGGATTCGCATAGATAAGATTCTCCGGAGTAGGCTGTCCATTCCATGTGCTGTTGTTGTGAACCGGCACCATCTGGCCGGACATAAAATCGAAGGTTTCGTAGGTAAAATTCCTCAAAACGGCGCCTCTTTCTCCTTCCGGTACCACGCCGGCAAGGTTGCCGTTCGCTGTAGCAAGGGTGCCCGCGACGGACGAATAGTCCCCACGTGCCAGGTCATTGCCGAGGACGATGAAGGGCCATGATGAGTAATCAGCGTAATTTCGGATCTGATCCGCGCCACTGTATGGGATTGGCAGAAAAGTATTCCAATCAAGACCATCAGCCATCAGCGAATTAGATGGAATCAACGCGTCAAGCGCAGCGGGATTTTCACCCCGGCGAGCCGCCTTTAATAAATCAACCAAACCATTGTTCAGGTAATTTGCCGTATTGAGATTGACGCCGCTGATCATCTTCCGGCTCAGAGTTCCGATATAACGGACATCGAGCGTAAATGCGCGTCCAAGCTGCCGTGTCACCGACAGGTTGATGTTCTGCACATACGGGTTTCGAATGTTGTCGTCATAAACAGTAAAACTCTGTTCACGACTCGTCACAGGGTAGGTTTGTAAAACGCTGACGGGGTTTGCGAGACTGGGATCATCCGGCAATTTCAATGGAAGATATTGCCCCGCCGCCTGGTTTTTCAGATCGTTGAGAGTGAGGTATTGAAGATCGGCAGTGCCGCCCGCCTCCCGGGTGTACTGCGTGCCTGGTACTTTTGATATGGCGCCGGAGAAGCCGTCATAGTTGCTGATCGGAGTAAAGCTGATTGAATACCCGCCGCGCAGCGTCGTCATGCCTTTGCCAAACCAGGGCAATTGCCAGGAAAAGCCTACATGCGGCGCGATATTGTTCGAATCCCTGTTCCATGTGCTGAGATCCGGATTCGGAGTATTCGGTCCAATGAACTGGTATCTCGTCAGATTACCACTATTTTGATACTGGCCGGGATTGGACGACATAAAGGCGCCGGCATCGCCGCCGTAAGCTCCCCAGAGGGAATTGCTGCCACCGACAAGCGCCACCGTCAGGCCGTTATTTTCCCACGGCGCGCCGTAGTACTCATAACGGACGCCCAGGTTCAGCGTCAGGTCGTTGGTAACTCTCCAGTCGTCCTTGAAGAATGCCGCAAATTCCCGGTTGCGCATGTCGTTGAGCTGACGATTTTCACCGTTAAGAAGATTATTCCATCTGCCGCCGCCCTGCGATGAAGCGGCGTAGAAATACTGTCTTATTCCCCCTACCGATCCGGAAAAATAGTCCAGCATGTTCCGAATGTCCGTAGTGTTGCCCAGAGCAAACATGCTATATGGAGCCAAACCATCCCAGGCGTCAAACTCGTTATTTGCGTATTGGCTGGTCAACATGACGCCGCCCTGGATTGCCGGGTGCATCTGATCGGCACGAAAACCTCCTTCGCCGTCGGTTTCCTGCGCTGATTTCTGAAGACGTACTTCGAAGCCGCCCTTGAAGGAATGCGAACCCTTCATCCAGGTCATCGTATCCGACAAGGTCCAGCGATTGTCGGTACCGCCCCAGGAACCGCCCATCAAGCCCATACTGCCAAAGGGATGGCTTATGCCGGTAAAGGTCCAGTTATAGCCGTAGGTGTAGCCAAGGCCGTCAAATCCTACAGGCGCCGGGAAATCATTGGAGATCGGCAGCAGATCGTATAAAACCGCCCCCAGGCCTTCTTTGTTCGCCACATACGGATTTTCTATCATCGCGTATGTTTGCGACATCCCTAAGCGGAACTCGTTTAGCAGCGTGGGCTTTAAAGTCGAAGTCAATCCAACCGTGAAACTCTGCGGTTTACGAACGATATTCCCGCCGAAAGCGTATTCGTTGTCCCACATGGGATGGGAGTCTTCACCGATAAGGCGTTCATAGTTGTATGTGCCGCTTAATCGGTGTTCGCTGTTAATGTTGTGATCGATCCTTACGGAGATCGCCTTACGTTCGCCGTCCTGGCCGGTACCATAGACTGTGTTGTTGCCCTTTACCGTCCTTGTCCACTTGTACGCGGCAATGTTCATACCATCCCGTAAATCGAAAGAATTCGCTTCTGGAACCATGGGATTGTACTTTTGGACGTATCCGCTCTGGTCGAAGGTGTTACGATAAACACCGCTCCAGGGTTGGGTAATACCATAAGTGGAGTTGTCGAGCGCCCCGTTGCCTACGTAGGCTGCGTAACCTGAACAGTTTTCCCTATCCGAATCCAACGCCGCCTGTGCCGTAGGATTCAATGCGCCCATGACGCTGTATGCCTTCAGATCGTTGGGAGTTTGATTAACTACATAACCGGTTGTAGGGTTCGTATACGAATATAACGGTTTCCCTTCTTTGTCCACCGTCGGGCGTGTCGGAAGTGAAAATCCGCCGCCCGCGTTAAAATCGGTATCGGAATTCGAGTTCCCGTTCACCCATCCATCGAAATAACGGTAAATCCCCAAACGCGCGCAGTTTGTCATCGAAACCGACCGGACAGTGGCTTTCTCACGGACAATCTGATGGTCCCAGGTCGCAAAAAAGAACGTTCTGTTCCTGATGATCGGCCCGCCGATGCTCAGGGTGTAGTTATGAAGATTACGCCAGGACGGCTCTTCGCCAAGGCGCTTAGCTTCCCATTCGCGTGAATCGAGCGCGGTGTTCTGTATATTCCAGACTCCGGAACCATGGAAAGCGTTCGAACCTGACCTGGTCATGATTTGCACCTGGCCGGCGCCGCGTCCCATTTCCGCGTCCACGGGCGAGAGTATCATCTTGAATTCGCCCACCACATCCGTGTTAACCCTGCCTGGGGTCACAATTCCGGAAGTCCAGCGGACCTCGCTGACTGAAATGCCGTCGCGGGAAACGTTGATGTTTCCCGACGAGACGCCTGCAAAAGTCTGCTCAAAATTGGAGAAGATGGGGTTTTCCGACTGCACGACGCCGCCCATGATGTTGATCAGATCCATCACGTCGTTGCTTACCAGCGGCAGTTCGGTTATCAACTGCTCCTGCAGCACTGTCCCGGTCGAGGAACCCGCTTCAAGAAGCATTGACTCGGCGACGCCCGTTACGTCAATGCTTGTGGTGATTCCAGCCACGGCCAATTCAAAATTCTGACTCGACGCCGCGCCCATTCTCAGACGCATGTCTGTTATGGTTCTTGCCTGGAACCCGGCGGCTTGCGCCGTAACCCTGTAAGTGCCTGGTTGGAGACTGGGGAAATTGAATACGCCCGAGTCGTTGGTTGTCGTTCTCGTTTCCACGCCTGTATCCACGTTGACCGCCGTCACTTCGGCGCCGCGGATCACAGCCTGCGAGCCGTCGGCCACGCGCCCGCCGAGAGAAGCGGACGTGCCCTGGGCGATCGCCGCTGCGGGGAGAAACGATAGAAGCGCAATCAGACACGCTGCTATTCCGTACTTTTTAGTAAACATACACACCTCGCCAATGAAACGTTGAAACATTTCCTGCCAAGACGGAAACGTATTAGCACAAAACTCTTTTGAGGCCCTTCTTCCCCAAAAGTATCTTCTTTTTTCGGGATGTAACCCTTTACATCGAAAGCTACGTTACACCTTGTTTTTAAACATCTCAAGCATTTTTACTTGAACGTTTTATGGGGTTGGCCGGTATTTGGAAAATAATCCGTAAAAATCATAAAAACGTCTAAGTGCCTGTCAGTCAAGGCAAAACGACCGTTGAAATGTAACCTTCGATGTAAAATGTTACATATTAGAGGTAATTGCAAAACCTTTGGGAACGCAGGCGTCCATACGTAAAAAAAAGTTGAACATATTTTCATTTCTCCGCGTCAGCTTGAAATGAACATGTGCTCTACCTTTATTCAACCAATCACCCGCATTTCCGGTGGGGAGGACGGAAGGAAAAAAGTTACGGCAAAACGCTTTTGAGAGGCCCTTCCTTAAAAAGCGTTTTGCCGGCATGGTCAGGAAAACGCTAATTATCTTTTATAATCACAACTTGCGTTTTCAAACGAATATCACCAGCCGATGCGCCGACAAGGATTTCTACATTCCCTCGCTCAAGCTGCTAACCATCGCAAAGTGCGTTCATTTTTTCGGGGGCTTCCTGCCAAGAACGGTTTTATCGGTTTCATTCAACGCGAAAGTAGTCAGAAACGCAATCAGCGTACTGACCGTGCCGACCAGGAAGATCGTCCGCAGTCCGTACATGTCGCCCAGCGATCCCAGAACACGCGGCATGACGGCGGTGCCGAAAAACTCACCGATAGCCATCCCGATCGCGGTCGTTGTGGCCGCAATCGCCGGCGGCACCGACTCCTGGCAGATTATCGCCACGAACAGCACGGACACGAAACCGCAGCACCCTATCACGAGTACATACGATATCTGGGCGATCAGCCCTTGGCTCAGATACAGGATAAACATGGAAATCGTTATGTATATCGTAAGAATTGATGCGGATATCTTACGCCCGATACGATTAAGTATATACGGAATGACCAGTGCCCATCCCAGACCGATGATTCCCGAAACGGAAGTCATGTATCCCGTCTGCGACAGCGTGAGTCCCCCTTCGTTGACCCAGTAGGTCGTCCCGAAGCTGACCACTCCCCAGAATCCGATCATCACGAGAACGTTTGCGATGAACGACAAGGTGCAGTTCCGGTAAGTAAAGATTTTGGGAACGTCCTTCCATTTTATGGCGGTCTGTGATTGTCCCGGCTTTCCGGTCGTTTCCGGCGCACCCGGCCTGACATCCTTGAGCATAAACCAGATGACAATCCCGACGATAACCGTCGGCAGACTGGTGAATATGAAAGCGTAATGCCAGTCCAGGCGAAGGGCGAGTTGGATCGTCAGCGTCGGCCCCAGGATCATCGCAATCAGCCCGATCGAAAATTGCATCCAGCCGATGTAGGAGGCGAATTTTTTCGGCTCTCCCTGAACGGTGAGAATCGATGTCATCAGGGGATAGATCGGCCCATCGGCAAATCCGGTAAGGAATCGGACGACAAGCAGCATCAACAAAGACCCGGCGAATGCCGTACCCCCTGAAAAGATACCCGCAAAGATGATAAGGGGTACGAGCCATACTTTCTTCAGGCCCGATTTGTCGGCAAGCGGCGTCAGAAAAAGAGACGAGATAACAAAGCCGAGGCCGGTTACCATAACGATCTGGCTGGTCTGGGCATTGTTAAGGTTGAAGGTTTCCATCAGGATCGGAAACAGATAGGTTATTGCATTCCGATCCAGCATGACAAGGCCCCAGGTAAGTGCAAACAGGAGCGCGATCGTATTCTGGTATGTCCTGATTTTCATATTAATTTAAGATTTATATTCTAAACTGCCCCAAAACGCCATTGAAAATACAAGAACAAGCCCGATACTCAAAGCCTGAATTTTTTAAAGGCGAGAGAATTATAATATTTCATGTGGAAACCTGTTCGGTAAAGAATGAGCCGCAACGAAGGAAGACAAAGGCGGATCAAATGTAATCGGCGTTCGTTATCAGTCCGCCCTTCCGTCCAATTTCTTATAAAAGGCGGTATCATTCTTACAAAATTCCGCGGAAATAACAAGTCCAAGGAAATACTGAAATAATTGCCATTATACAAGGTTCCGCAGTAAAATAATCGTTAGCGCGTAGTGAAAACATAATTGGAAGAAAGGACGAAGCAATGAGTCTTATAAAAAATAGTCCCTCACGCAGGGAATTTGTGCAAGGAATAGCAACCGGCGCGATTGGAGCGACGACCGCCGGGTATATGGGAGGCGCCAACTTCGCCGTCGCCCAATCCAGGACGACGGGACAGGCAGGGGCGGAAAGGATTACCGTCCTGAATCCATTGGGAACGCCGCCTCCCGTGGCGCTGAAATCTCAGGCGCCGCGGCTGGATACGCTGGATGGCAAAACCATCTACCTGTTGAGCAACGGTTATCCCAATTCGGAGAACGTGCTCCATGAAACGGTTGACTGGTTCAAAACCAACTATCCTAAAACCACCTTTGAGTACAGGCATATGCCGAGCGCAATGAGCGGCAGGGCCGACCCGGCTTTATGGGAGGAGATGAAGGAAAAAGCCGACGCCATGATCCTGGGAATAGGCCATTGAAGCGCCTGCGCGGCCGCGGTTGCGGTCTTATCAATTGATTTTCAGAATAAATTCAACAAGCCGGCGGTACCATTTACACTTTCCGACTTCATTAATCATTCAACTGAAGTAGCCAGACTTCATGGAATGCCTGCATTGCGAATTCAATTCGTCAGGGGGCCGACGTGGGGGAGAAGCCGCGAACAAATTCGCAAGATGACTATCGAGGGAAACAATCCACTGACAGGCAAGCCGGCAATGCGTGAGTTGGTTGAAAAACTTACAGCTCCTTTAACCGACGAAGAAAAGAGAACCGGCGAGTTGAAACGGGATATGGGGCCGGCCACATTTACCGATACTCATGACAATCTGCAGAGGATTTTTCTGGAAAGGCGCTGGACTGATTTTCTGCCGGTGATTTTACCGACCGAAGAAAAGGTTGAAGAAATGCTGAAGGGAACCAGCCATGATCCTGACGAAGAACTTGGCAAAATGATGCCGGTTCCATCATCAGAGACCTGGTCATACACGGTGAGGACGGCGGCGATTAACGCGGTGATGACCGGTTGCAAACCCGAATACCTGCCTATCATACTTGCCGCCGGTTCCACGGGGCTGGATCCCATTAATGTAGCGGACTCCGCCTGGGTTCCGTCAATGGTGATCAACGGTAATATCCGCGATGAAATCGGGCTGAATTATGAAATCGGGGCGGTAGGGCCCTGGGCCCATGCAAATACCACCATCGGCAGGGCCTGGAGTCTTCTTGGCATCAACGGTGGCAACTGCGGAAAAACGGGCGTCACCTACATGGGCACTGTGGGAAATCCCATGAACACGACCAATATTATTATTGCCGAGAACGAAAGAGACTCTCCCTGGGAGCCTTTTTCCGTAAGAAAGGGTTTTAAGCGGGGGCAGAATATTGTCAGCCTGTTCCGCGGCTGGGGACTCATTTCCTCAAAGAATTTTAAAGCCAACGACTGGAGTCAGCCGGCTGCCATGGATTTTCCAAAAATCATCAAGGAAATTATAGATGTCCATGACCCTCTTTTCGGCGCCACTGCCGTCCTCTGTCCGCCCGTCGCGAATTTCGTAAAGGACGCGGGATACGACACGGTCGAAAAATTTACCGAATGGATACTCACTCCGCCGGCGGGACAAAAGCCCCATTTACGCCCGAACCAGGTCGATATTATCGTCACCGGCGGAAACAATAATAATTACTGGAGCATGGGAGCTTTGGGCTTTAACAGGTGCGTCGAAATCGATAAATGGCGTTAGGGAAACGCCGAAGGAGGTGTATATGCGAAAATTTATCGGCAAGGTAATATTGACCGCCCTCGCACTTGGTTCGGCTCCGTATGTATTCGCGGTTCAGGAACCGCCGGCTCCGAGAAATATCAAATCGTTGACTCTTGCCGAGTTGGAAAGAGCCGGCGATGAAAGACGCTCGCTCAAGGATTACCCGGAAGCGGTGCGCTATTACCAGGAAGCGATCCGGCGGGATAAAAAGAACGCAGCGTTTTATAACAAATTGGGCCTGTCCTATATGTTTGACGACAACGTCGACGCGGCAAAAGTCGCGTTCGAGAGAGCCGTAAAACTGAACCCTCGTTATGTAAACGCGATCAACAACCTGGGCGTTATCAATTTTAATCAGAAACGCCTTAGCAACGCCGTAAAATATTTTAGAAAAGCAATCGAACTGGAGGAAACACGTGCTTCTTTTCATGTGAACCTGGGCGTGGTTTTGTTCAACCAAAGAAAATTTGAACTCGCGATGAAGGAGTTCGCGCGGGCATTCGAACTGGATCCAGATGTATTGGAGCGATACACAAGGGCGGGCGTCACGGTACAGATAGCAAACACGGAAGAGCGCGCAAGATTCTACTTCGAGCTGGCAAAAGTTCAGGCGCAAAGCGGTGATATGGAAGGTTGTCTGCGTCGATTGACGGCGGCTAAAGAATACGGTTATCGCAGACTGGCTAATGTTTATCGCGACGAACTGTTCAGCCCCTTATGGAATGATCCGCGGCTGCACGAAATAGTTGCCCCGCCGGTAGAAAGGTAATTATTAAACCTTGAATGATACCGTATAAAACTGATTTTATGGAGTGCGGCGGCTTGCCGCCGTTATGAAAGCGGGAGCTTGCTACCGCACTCCAAATCATTCGAGGTTTCGCGAAACCTGATTGAAACGCGAAGATTCCCGCTTCCATGCCGGATGAAATGAACCTCCGAGCCGTTTACGCGCATCTGATAAATTGCGCGGTAAAGAATGGCCGAAATTAATTTCCCGGCCGGAGTCGCCGCGGGGAGGTTGTTATGTTCAAAACATCTAAGATAAAAAAAATGCGCTGTCTGGTTTTTTTAGCTCTTACGGCGGTTGTTTTGATGAATGCCGGGGCATTCGCTCAAAACGGCGATTCCTATATCCAGTTGACGCGTATTTCCCTGATTGAGGGAAACCCGGGCTATCAACGCGTTCCTGATGAGGAATGGTCGGCGGCGAGCGTCAATATGCCGCTTGAACCGGGCGACCGCATTTATACCGGTCGGAGCGGCCGCATCGAAATCGAGTTTGAAGAAGGATCCGTCCTGCGCCTGGCTGAAAATACCGATATTGAATTTCTGGCAATGGACGAGGATTTTGTTCAGATTCGGATGCTGCTCGGCATTGCTTCAATTACCGTAGAAAAAGACGTCATTTTTGAAATCGCCTCGCCCTCGGCGGCTTTCACTACTGAAAGAAACGGCCTTTACCGCTTTGAAGTCGCCGAGGACGGCGGCAGCTACGCCATAGTCCGAAAAGGCAGGCTTGAAGCGGCAGGAAATAACTTCACTCGAATAATCATGGACGGCGATTTAATACACGCGACTCCCGGCGGAACGAATCCAACGGTTACCGCCAATAACCGGCGTGACGCGTGGGATGAATGGACCGACAGACGCGACGCCGACCGGCGACCTACATCCGCAGTAAGGCGCTATATTCCCGACAATGTTTCCATCGGCGTTACGGAACTGGATCGGCATGGCCGCTGGATTTACGTTACGAATTACGGCTGGGGCTGGTCTCCTTATTCCGTCGCGAGCGGCTGGTCGCCTTACTCGGTCGGGCGCTGGGTTTATCGGCCACGCTTCGGCTGGACCTGGGTTTCATACGAGTCCTGGGGCTGGCTGCCTTACCATTACGGTCGCTGGTATAGGGACACCCGCGCAGGCTGGGTATGGATCCCAGGTGACGGTATTACGTTCAGGTTCTGGTCGCCCGGTCTGGTCGTCTTTTATAAAGGCACCGGCTGGGTATCATGGGGCCCGCTCGGCCCGGGCGACTACTACGACATGTCTTACTACCGTTATCGAAGAATTTACGCAAATGATCTTGCCCGCCTGCGAGTTCTTGTCGTGCGTCAGCCCGGTAACTACATCAACCGGAACGTGCGCGGCGCTTTTCAGACGGTGAGCATGGACCATTTTCGCGGCGTAAGTTCCGGCGTGTATAACGCGCGGCGTAATGATATCAGCCAACCGTGGAGACAGGGAACCCTGGTGCGCGGCGGTCTGGATGTCAGTCCGACACGGGAAAGTTTCAGGCCTGCGCCAGATCGTCAAGGCGAACGTTCACGGGTGGAACCAAACCGCCAGGTTGTAGCGCGGCGTCCGCCGCCGCAAAGCCAGGCAAACGCCGGCCGCGTTACGCAGATAAACAATCCGCGCGCATCACGCGAGCAGGCAAAACCGCCCGCGGAGCGTGGAAATAATAACGGCCCGGGGAGTCCGGAAGCCCGGCGCCCGGGTGAAAACCGAAACCAGGTAACGGGATCAAGACCGGCAACTCCGCCGTCTCCTTCGGAAAACAGGCCGGCTGCGCGTCCGAGTGCGGGCGGCTCCCCTTCTTCCGTTTCTCCGGCAAGGGAAAATACACGGCCAGCCGCCGGTGATAGCTCCTCAGGCGGTCGTGACAGACAAAGTGCCGCGCCCTCAGGACGAAGCAATACGGATTCGCCTACGCGCGATTCGTCGGGTGAAAACCGCGACCGTACAACAGGATCAAGGCCGGCGACACCTTCGTCCCCGGCATCCACATCGTCCCCGACGGAAAACAGGCCGTCCGCGCGACCGGGTACGGGCGGTTCATCGCCTTCACCTCCGTCCGCTTCTCCCGCAAGGGAAAACGGCCGGCCATCCGCCGGAGAAAACTCCTCCGGCGGCCGGAATCGACAGGAGGCCGCGCCCGTCGAACGCAACCAGTCCAGAACGCAAGCCGCGCCCGCCGGTCGGAGTAATACGGACTCGTCTTCGCGTAATTCAGCGGGCGAAAACCGGCAATCCGCACGGGCGAACACGGGTGAGTCTTCTTCCGCTTCCACCGCAAGGGAAAACAGCCGGACTTCCGCCGGAGAAAACTCCTCCGGCGGCCGGAATAGACAGGAAGCCGCGCCGGCACAGCGCAGCCAATCAAGGGCGGAAGCCGTACCCGCCGATCGTGGCAATAACGGTTCATCCATACGCGGTTCTACTGCCGGTTCTTCTGCCGGCCAAAGAACTCCGGGAGCAGGCCGACAAAACGATGCGGGTCAAAATAGAAACAGACGGTAAGGAAAGCGGACAGTAAAAACCACGAATGAACACTAATTAACGCGAATGAAAGCATTTGATTTATTCGTGTTCATTCGTGGTTCTTTTTTGTAAAGAGCTATACGCCCTCTGCCTCATGTCTGCTTCCATGTGATAAATTATTAAGATGAAATTATCGCGCCAACTTTATCTGCTGCTTCGTCCGCGTCTTGGATTACTTGCGCTCTCTTTTTTCCTGCTTATATGTGTCGGACTGTTTGAAATTCTGGTCACATCCCTGGTAATCCCCCTATTTGACAAGGTGCTTACGGCGACACCGACGGCTACGACCGCCTTCATGACGGAATTCGGATTGGCGCGCCGATTCCTCGAAACCGTGCAGACGGGACTTGAAATGATGCCGGGAAACCTTGTGACTCAGCTTGCGCTCGCGCTCCTCAGCCTGACTCTGCTTAAAGGCGTCTGTCTCTATTATTCCAACTACACAATGGGATATGTCGGCCAAAGCATCCTGATGGAATTGCGGACAAAACTTTTCGCGCATGTTCTGCGGCAGTCAATGTCGTTCTTTTCACTTAATTCCACCGGGAAACTGATGTCACGCATAGGAAACGACGTCGAACAGCTCCAGGAGGCTGTTTCAAGTTCGCTTGGGGAATTCTTCCGCGAAATCACGATGCTGACGGCACTTGTCACCTACGTGCTGATTCTCGACTGGAAGCTCGCGCTTTTGGCGATTCTTATCGCTCCGCTGGCGGGCATCCTGACCATGACCATGGGAAAGCGCATAAGGGTGGTCAGCCTGAAATGGCGGGAAGATGCCGCGGTACTGAACGACCATATGCAGCAGTCGATCACTGGCATGCGCATCATCAAGGCTTTCGGCATGGAGACGCACGAGGAAACCTCGTTTACCCGGAAATCACTTCGGCTTTTTCACAGCAACCTGAAGGCGATGTCCATTTTGTTCCTTAACTCTCCGGCCATGGAGTTTTTGGGCGTCGCGGCTTTCGTGCCGCTTCTGTATTACGCGCATATCAACATTTCAAACCGGACGGTGACGCTGGGTCTTTTCGGCGGCGTACTGTTTACACTGTTCCGCATGTACGACCCTATCAGGAAACTGAGTCGGATTCATGTTCAGTATCAGCGGGCGATGGCTTCCGGATCGCGTATTCTTGAACTGCTCAATACGGATCTCGCGGTGCGCGACCTGCCGGGCGCCCGACATCTCGAAGGAATCCACGACGTAATTTCCTTTGAAGGCGTCGAATTTCGTTATCCCGACCAGGTGCAGGATGAGGAACCCGTACTATGCGATATTAATCTTGAAATCAGGCGCAATCAGATCATAGCCCTTGTGGGAAGCAGCGGTTCGGGTAAAACGACGCTGGTCGGTCTTCTGCCGCGATTTTACGATCCGACAAGCGGCGGGGTTTTCATCGACGGAGCTGATATACGGAAATTCACCCAGGAATCGCTGCGGCGGCAAATCGCGATCGTTACTCAGGAAACTTTTCTTTTTAACGACACCGTCTATAACAATATAGCTTACGGCGACATCGGGGCGACGAGGGAGCGCATCGAGGCGGCGGCAAAAGCGGCGCTAGCCGATGATTTCATCCGGCGTTTTCCCTACGGATACGAAACGGTAATCGGCGAGCGCGGGCAGCGCCTTTCCGGCGGCGAACGCCAGCGCATATCCATCGCAAGGGCGCTGCTGAAAGACGCGCCGATTCTGATTCTTGACGAAGCGACTTCGTCTCTTGATTCCGAATCGGAAAACCTGGTTCAGGAAGCCCTGGCAAATCTGATAAAGAACCGCACAACGTTAGTTATAGCCCATCGATTGTCAACCATACGAAACGCCGACAGGATTCTGACAATGGAGCGCGGGCGCATTGTCGAAGCGGGAAGCCATGACGAACTCATGTCACGCGATGGCCCATACGGCCGTTTTTTCCATCTGCAATCCGGAAAATGTTGAATTGATATGGAGTGCGGGAGCTTGCCGTCGCGCTTCTCCATATGTGAAAAGTGGGCGCGTTACTGCGATACGGTACAGACGGCCAAAGGCGACAACGTGGTTTCAATACAAAACAGGAAAGCGGTATAGTCAACCCGGCCGGGCTATCGCCCTTACGCCTGCGGAAAATTTCCCGCTAATTGGGGTTTCCGATATGGCCGTCAAAGGTTTAGAATAATCGTCTATACGAAAACTGAAATCCAGCGTGGGCGGAGGTTGGCGGATGAACAACGCAAATTCGAACAATCAAAGAAGTGGTAATTTAATTAATGCCCAAAATTTGAAATTCCTTCGCGCCGAGTATGAAACGTATCGGATGCAACAGCTTTTACATACCCTTAATACCGTGGGAACCGCGCTGCTCACGGAGGCGGATGATAAAAAATTTGAAGATTTGCTTTTGGAAAGCATGGCGCGCCTGGCCCTCTGCATGGATGTCGACCGCATCAATATCTGGCGGAACGAGGCGAAAGACGGCGATCTTTGCTGTACCATGCAATACGGATGGTTTAACGAAATCGGGCGCAAATGGGCTCATTTCCAGCCGGGGGACGCGTTTCCGTACGATTCGAAAGAAATCGAATACGTGCGCAACAAAAATGGCAATATTTCCCACGGACAGAAAAACAGTGAGTTTTTGAAAGGAAAAATCGTAAACGATTCACTTTCAAGCATGTCGCGTGAGAAACGGGAAGGGATGGAGCGATACGGCATAAAATCCATTCTTATTATTCCAGTGTTCCTCGGAAATTCATTATGTAGCATTACCACCTTTGATGATTGCCACAAAAACCGCGCCTTTACCGACGATGAAATCGATACCATGCGTTCCGCAAGCCTGCTGATCGCCCACGCCATACAGCGCAGCAACAAAACACAGGATGTTCCCGCCGTCGCCGCCGAATTTGAAACGGCAACCGCCAACTACGCGGGCGTTATTCTAAGCGTGGATCGTAGTGACGTAATTACGCTGTTCAACGGCTTGCGCGTCGACAGGTTTGGGATGGAACCCGCTTCCGTGGTCGACAGAAGGATCGATGACGTTTTCCATGAAAGCCAGTATTTGGAAACGGTTTTAAAAATCCGTAAAGCCTTTACGGATGGCACACAGAACTGGATGGCCGCGATCAACGGCGCAGTATTACGAATGTGCGCCGTCCCCGTCTGCGATGACGGCGGATGCGTTACAAGTGTCGTGTGCAGCATCGACGATGTCACGGAGATGGTAAATTTTCAGGTTGAACTGACATCGACGCTGAAGTCGGCACTTGAAAAGGCTAACCTGGCAAATTCCGCAAAAAACAAATTTCTTGCCCGTATGAGTTACGAAATGCGCGCCCCGCTTAACGCCATTATCGGCCTGTCCGAACTGGCCTTTGACAATGACAAATTGAACCCGGAATCTCTTGCAATTATTGAAAAGGTTTTCAATGCCGGCATGTCGCTCCTCGACACGGTTAATGATCTTTTAGATATTTCAAAAAACGAGGCGGATACGCCCAGGCCTGTCCCGGGCAATACGACATCCCAAGCCTTGTCGGCGAAAAGATTGTATAGATAAAGGATCCCAAAGAGTGAGTTTTCAGAATATCAATTGGGGAAACATTATCATTCAGTACGCTGTACTGCTTTTTTCCCTAAGCATTCATGAAGCGGCTCACGCCTGGATGGCCGACCGGCGCGGTGACTATACGGCGCGCTACATGGGCAGGGTGTCGCTGAATCCCATGGCGCACATCGATCCTATCGGCACCATACTGTTTCCGCTTCTGAACTTTCTGGGAAACATTCCGCTGATCGGTTGGGCAAAACCGGTGCCGGTGAACCCCATGCATCTGAAGAATCCGGCGCACGACCATATGTTTATTTCCCTTGCCGGTCCCTGTTCAAATCTGTTGGCGAGTCTGTGTTCGTTTATTACACTGCTTTTATTGAAATGGTTTATCCCTGGCGCAAACGCGGCGATTCTTCGATGGGTGGCTCAGATATTCAGAGTGGAACAAATGATGGTGATCGAGGCAAGTTCTTCCGTCATCACGCCGATAATCGGTATTCTTTATTTCATGATGATTATTAACTTCATGTTGGCTATTTTTAACATCCTGCCCGTTCCGCCGCTTGACGGACACTGGATTGTGGCCGGACTGCTTCCCCCCGGCAAAGCCGAAGCGTTTCAGCGTTTGGGAAGGTACGGAATTTTCATTCTGTACGGCCTTATGTTTCTGGGAATCTTCCGCCTGCTTATGACTCCGGTTTTATGGCTGACGGTTCTGTTGATAGAGTTATAGCGACGATGGAAAACATTGAAAACACCGTCGGGCAGACGCTTCCCTTTCCGCCGCCGGACGGCACGGAACTCACCATCCGCCTTGAAGCCTTTGAAGGGCCGCTTGATCTGCTTCTTCACCTGATTAAAAAAGACGAGATCGATATCTGGAATATTCCGATCTCTCGTATTACGGAGCAGTATCTTGAATACCTCCAGATTATGAAGGATCTGAACATCAATGTAGCCGGCGAATGGCTTATGATGGCGGCGACGCTGATATATATCAAATCGCGGATGCTGCTTCCTCCCGACCCGTCGGAAAACCCGGGCGAAGAAATTGAAGACGATCCCCGCAGGGAGCTTGTTTACGAACTGCTGGAGCACCAGAAATTCAAAAATGCCGCTGAAATGCTCTATACCCGCGAGGAGGTGGAAAACGCCGTCTGGGCTAAGCCTCCCGCGGAAGTCCTGGAACAAGCCGACGAGGTTGTTTCTGTATCGCTCTTCGACCTTCTGCGCGCCTTTCACGAGGTTGTACAGCGTTTTGAAGAACAGCACACCATGGAGATTACACAGGAGGAAGTTACCGTCGAACAAAAGATCGCCGAAATACGGCGCCTGCTCATTATTCACGGCAAAGTTCTTTTCTCCACATTTTTTGCGGCGGTTACTTCCAAGCAGCATCTTATCGCCGGCTTCCTGGCGCTGCTCGAACTTGTGCGGCTGCGTGAAGTCCGGCTGTTTCAGGAAAAAGCTTTTGGTGAAATAGAGATTTCAAGAGTAAGGGGAACGACCTGATATGGAAATCAGTGAAATGCGGGCAGTCATGGAAGCGGTTGTTTACGTGGCCGACGAGCCCGTAAAAACGGAACATTTTAAAGAAGTGTTCCCGGAAGAAAGTCCGGAAAACATAAAACGGGCGCTTGCGGAAATGGTCGAGGAATTCAACCGGCGCGAGGGCGGCATGCAGATCCGTGAGGTCGCCGGCGGCTGGCGCATGACGACGCGGCCCGAACATCATGAATACGTCCGGTCATACCTGAAAACGAGGCCAAGCTCCAAGCTTTCTTTGCCCGCGCTGGAAACGCTTGCCATCATTGCCTATAAACAGCCGGTGACACAGGCTGAAGTCCAGGCTATACGCGGAAAAAAATCGAACAGTTCGGCCCTGCAAACTCTGCTCGAAAAAAAGCTGGTTTCCATTCAGGGGCGAAAGCAGGTGATCGGACGGCCGATTCTTTACGGCACATCAAAGGAATTTCTCATTCATTTCGGCCTTAACAGCCTGGCGGATCTCCCCACGCTTGAAGAATTCGCGCAACTGGCCGAGGAACGATCATAATGCTGGTCAAGAGAGATCGAGGCGCGTAAAACCGGGATCCTCTTTAAACGGTTTCGGAAAGTGTTTTTCTTTGTATTGACGCAACGCGAACCGTCCGGCTCCGATCGCAAGGCCGATCAGAACCGCCACCACACAGGCGATCAGGGAAAAAATCAGTGAACCGACTACGGCGGACAGGACTACCGTGGGTATGCCCCAGATAACCCTCACGTTGCTTTCATCGCCGTAAACCCAGCGCATTGAGTAGCTGAATTTTACCGCCGAAAGAAGTATGCCAGCTGAAACCGGATCATAATTCCCTTCCAGATACGCAATCAGCGGGCCGGCGCGTCTGGCGTAAATCGAAAGACCGTCCGGAATCGCCGATACGGAAACTGATAGTTCATCGTAATATTCTTCGGCAAGTTCTGGAGTTGGAAATTTCAGCAGATAAATCGTACCGGAACCACTTTCGGTGAAGTAATGCGCCGCAGCGATTTCCATGTCGTAATTTGTGTCTATAAACCCCGGCGTTTTTCCATTAATCCAGGTTTTATAAGCGTCAGGAGAGGGATAATATCGCATGTTTGACGCGTCGCAGCCGTCTGCCGGGAAATAATCGATCAGTTCCGGCTGTTCGCCGCGCGATGGCGTCATTTTAGAACTTATCGCCGCCGCCGCTTTTTCAAGCAGTTCTTTTGTCGCGCCTTTTCCCAGAACGCGGACGAAAAACCGGCTGTGTGCGAACAATAAACCATCATCCGACACGGCAAAAGAATCGCCCGGAGGGCCGGACTGAACAGGATTTTCCCGTAGCAATGTAAGCAGTGAATACGCGGCCTTGAAATCAAGCAAAGTAAAAACTTCGATCGACAGCGTGGATGCGCCGGAATAATCAACCCGTTCATAACGGGTGAATCCCACGTCGGAAACAAGCCTTCCGTTTGCTATTTTTGCCAGGCCGGCAGCGTCGTCGAATCCTGAAGCTAAAGCCCGTGATTCGGCGTCTATTTCAGCGGCTTCCGGAAAATAATCCCCAAAACCGGACGGCGCCTGTGTTTGCGCAAAAAGCGAGCCGGCCATCGCCGCAATGCATATAAGAACCATGAATAAACACGAATAAACACGAATAACCTTTTGGAGTGCGGCGGCAATCCGCCGCTTTAAAAACGGGAGATTGCTCCCGAGTTTCAAATCAGCAAGGCATGACTTATGAGTAAATGCCAAGTCCATGATGCGTTGGCGCTTAGTTTTATTCGTGCTAATTCGTGTCCATTCGTGGTTCAAAATCCCGCTGCCTCGCAACATAATATTTTTTCAACAATTCCGTAGCTTTGCTCTATAGCTTCCGAAAGCCGTGAAGCGTCTTTGCCGCCCGCTTCGGCAAGTTCGGGTTTGCCGCCACCGCCTCCGCCGACAAGCGGTGCGATTTGCTTTATAATCTGTCCTGCCTGAGCTCTTTTACATAGCTCCGGCGTAACCATAACGACCAGAGCAACCTTGCCTTCTTCCTGCGGCGAACCGAGGATTACGACGCCCTGACCGATTTTATGTTTAAGTTCATCCGCCAGATTTCTGAGCGCGGAGCGATCCATTTCAGGAAATGTCGCCGAAAGCACCTTAACGCCGCCGATTTCCCTGACGCGATCCAGGATATCGCCGAGACCTGCGCGTGCCGACTGCGCTTTCAGGTCAAGCGCCAGCCGTTCAAGCTCGCGCACCTGCTTATGAAGTTTCTCTATCGTTGCGGCGATTTCCTGACGGGTGATTTTGTACTCCTGCTGGATTTCATCAAGCAGGTCCTCATCGGAACGGAACCTTTCCAGAGCCGCCGCGCCGGTTATGGCTTCAATTCTCCTGATGCCCGACGAAATGCCGCTTTCGCCGACGATCTTGAAAAGGCCGATAGCGCCGGTTGCCGGGGCGTGTGTGCCGCCGCAGAGTTCTTTACTGAATCCGGCTATGGAAACGACCCTTACGTTTTCCTGATATTTTTCGCCGAAAAGGGCCATCGCACCCGACTGCATTGCCTCGTCAAGATTCATGACCGCCGTATCAACCTTGACGTCCAGCCATATCTGGTTATTGACAAGGTCTTCAATCTTTTTGATTTCCTCACGGCTGAGCGCGGCATAATGGGTGAAATCAAAACGAAGTCGTTCAGGCGAAACCGACGAACCGGCCTGTTTGACGTGTGGGCCGAGCGTTTCGCGCAGGGCTGCCTGCAGGAGATGCGTCGCCGTATGGTTGCGCATCGTCCGGCTGCGTTTTTCCATATCGACGATTGCATTTACGGCGTCGCCGACGGAAAACGTTCCCGATTCAATTTCAACGGAGTGGACAACAGCGGTTCCGTGATGAAAAGTATTGAGAACCCTAGCGCAGGCGCCGGCCTGTTCGATTTTTTCAATACGGCCGGTATCGCCAGCCTGCCCGCCCGATTCTGCGTAAAACGGCGTTTCAGAGAGAGCGATTTCTCCGGCATCCCCAGACGTTAGCTCGTCGGTTTTTTCGCCGCTTTTCAAAAGCGCCTGAATGATTCCTGTTTCAGTTCCCGACGTTTCATAGCCGGTAAAACGTGTTTCCCCGTCAAACAGCGCCTCAACCGCATGTTCGTGAACTTTCCCTGAATGATAATCCTGGCGCGAACGGTTGCGCTGGCTTTCAAATGCTTTCTGGAAACCTTCAGTGTCAACCGTAAGGCCGTTTTCACGCGCGAGGTCCTCGATGATTTCAAGCGGCAGGCCGCGTGTGTCGTAGAGAAAAAACGCGACGTCGCCCGGAAGCGTCAATCCTCTTGGGATATTTCCTCCCGCGTCCTTCATTTTGCGGACTCGTTCGAAGAAATCTTTCAGACCCTCGCCGAGCGTTCCGGCGAAGGATTCCTCTTCCTGCCTGATGACGCGGGCGATGGTTTCGCGTCCGGTTACGAGTTCAGGATATGCGTCACCCATCTGTTCGACGACTTTTTCCGTCAGCTTGCATATGAATGGTTCGTTGATTCCGAGCCGTTTGCCGTGAACCATGGCGCGGCGCAAAATCTTACGGATGACATATCCGCGCTTGTCGTTGCCCGGGTACTGGCCGTCTCCGACGACGAAGGCCGCGGCTCTTGTGTGGTCGGCGATAATGCGCATCGAAACATCGTCACCTGGATTTGCGCCGTATTTATTGCCGCACATGCCGGAAATTTCCGTAATTAGCGGCTGGAAAAGATCCGTATCGTAGTTTGACGTTTTCCCCTGCAAAATCGTGGTGATGCGCTCAAACCCCATTCCGGTGTCGATGGACGGCGCCGGAAGCGGCTTCATTTCGCCTGAGGCGTCGCGGTTGTACTGCATGAAAACCAGGTTCCATACTTCCACCCAGCGGCCGCAGGAGCAGGTCAGATCGCAGTCGTCGTGATCCGGCAGCGGACTTTTGCCGAAATCGTAATGCAGCTCCGAACAGGGGCCACAGGGGCCGGTGTCGCCCATCGCCCAGAAATTATCGGCCTCGTCAAGGCGCATGATCTTTTCAGCAGGAATATTTTCCTGCTTATTCCAGATGTCCCAGGCCTCGTCGTCTTCGCGGAAAACCGTTACCCAAAGCCGGTCAGGATCAAGCCCGAAACGCTTCGTCAGGAGTTCCCATCCGAAATGTATCGCGTCTTTTTTAAAGTAGTCGCCGAAGGAGAAATTGCCGAGCATTTCAAAAAACGTATGATGGCGCAGCGAGTGGCCGACATCCCTGAAATCGTTGTGTTTTCCGCTGACGCGCATGCATTTCTGGCTGGTTACGGCGCGCTTGTAGGGGCGCGTTTCGTTGCCGAGAAAGATGTTCTTGAACTGGTTCATGCCCGCGTTGCTGAAAAGAAGCGTGGGATCGTTAAATGGAATCAGCGAAGCGCTCGGAACCACCCTGTGGCCGTTGCTTTCAAAATATTTAAGAAAATTTTCACGAATCTGGTTGCCGCTTATCAAAATAGTATTCCTCAATAAAATGGATGTTCTTGTAAATATTTTGGCGAATGAAATCCGGCGCTCGTATGGGCGGCGTAAAATCAAAGGATATTTTAACAGATAAAACTACACGAAAGGACAATGTTTTTCGAAACCGTTGGGAGCAGACACGTTAGGAAAACGCTGATTAATTGCCTGTGCGGGCGAATCGCTGCGTTGCGCGGTGCTCGTAACCTCAACATATTTCTATATATGCTTCGGTTCCTGCGCTCCGTGCGCCTTGCGCTTCATCCCGCGCAAGTAATTAATCAGCGCTTCCTAAAAGCTATCCGTAAACCCTATTTTTTGGGGACCTTGTAACTTATTGATATTCCTTCACGGCTTGCACGGTTAATTGTAGTTTTATAATTATCCAGGCTTTCAATATACATAACAAAATCACGAGTCGCGCTTGTCCACTGAGAAACATTGTGGGCGACAAAACATCCACCCGGCACAATTTTTGGATCGATGCTTATAAAATAATTTTTATACCATTCTTTGTCCGCGTCGCTGAATACAAAATCGTATTTACCGCTAAGTTCTGGAACTAATTTGTGGGCATCGCCAAGACGGATATCAATATAGTCGGCCACACCCGCCCGTTTGAAATTTTCGATGGCCTGAAGATACCTGTCTTTGCTGATTTCGATGGTTATCAGCTTACCTCCTGTTTTGCTCAGCGCCCAGGCAATCCAAACGGCCGAATGTCCGGTGGAGGTGCCTATCTCCACCGCTGATTTGTAATTATTTTCGACAATAATATCGTACAAAACTTTACCGTCAGACAAGGGAACATTTAAATCCCTCCAACGGTCAGCACTTTCTTCAAGAAAAAATTTAACTTTTCTGTCAAGTTCTGTTTTTATCTCAGGAAATTGTGCCCAGGCCAAATTCGATGAAGCAATAAAAATCAAAATAATAGTGAAACATGTATTAAACTTCATAAAATTCCTCCTCCCGTTTCAAAATATCTCAAAATTTCGTAAAATCCCTAAAAACATCCGGTGAAATAATCCGCTCCAGCGCGCCGACGATCCGGTCTTCGTCAAAACCACGTCCGGTAAGGCGTCTGGCCAGTTTTTGCGCGGCTTTCGAGTTTGAGGGGGTTCCGTGTTTCCGGCAATACCCCTCAACATATTTCATCAGCGCGGTATCGAAGGAATCGACATCCTCAGGCGTGCTTTTTTCTCGGACGCGCTCAAGCGCTTTGTCGGCAACCGCCATTGAAACATCCCTGTCAAGCAGCGCCTTTAGTACTTTTTCCTCACCCCATCCCGAATCTTTAATGCGATATAATGCGAAATCATACGCGTATTCAGCGTCATTTAGAAGATTCAGATGTTCAAGTCGGTCAAGAACGGCTTCGATTTCGTCTGCGTTTTGCGTATTTTGTGTGTCTTGCGCGTCTTGTGCAATTTGCGCTTTCTGCGCTGTGGCAAGTCGCCGGCGCAGTTCGCCTCGGCTGTAGGCCCGACAGGCAATGAGCGCCGCCGCGCGTTTCATTAACGGTGTGCCTTCACTCATGGACAAAAGCATAACACAACGAGTAATATATTGCGGAAATGATGGTGAACATTGTAATACTCGACGGATATACAAGTAATCCCGGCGATCTTTCCTGGGATAAAATAGCGATGCATGGAAATCTGACGGTTTACGACCATACTCCGGCGGCCTTTTTGGTTGGAACGCCGCAAAATCTTGTTTGATTTAATATGAAAGCTCTGATTAAGTGAAACTCTCAAATATTGCCGAAAAACTTGGCTGTGAAATGACGGGGCAGGACGTGGAAATCGCACGTGTCGCCGGTATCGACGAAGCCGGCGCGGGCGATCTGACGTTTGTTTCCAACCGCAAATACATAAGCCGTATAAAAACCACCAGGGCCTCGGCCATCATTCTTGGAAAAGACCTGCCGCCGGTTGATATTCCAAGTCTGCGGACGGAAGATCCATATTTTGCGTTCGCCCGCGCCCTGGAGATTTTCTTCGACCCGCTCCAGCCGGAAGCCGGAATTCACCCAACGGCGGTAATCGGCGAGGATGTAACTCTCGGCGAGGGAGTGAACATCGGCGCTTACACCGTCATTGGCGGCAAATGCCGCATAGGCGACGGAACTTCGATTTATCCTCACGCCGTGCTATATCCGGGTGTTGTCGTTGGACGCGACTGCGTGTTTCACTCGCAGGTGACGGTGCGCGAAGGATGCCGGATAGGCGACCGCGTCGTTTTACAAAACGGCGTCGTTATCGGCGGCGACGGCTTTGGGTTCGCCCCTCTCAAGGATGGAACTTTTTACAAAATCCTGCAAGCCGGTTCGGTCATAATTGAGGACAACGTTGAAATCGGCGCAAACACCGCCATAGACAGGGCTGCGATCGGCGATACGATTATCCGCAAAGGGGCAAAGCTGGACAACCTTGTGCAGGTGGGACACGGCGCTGAAATCGGCGAAAACTCGGTGCTGGCGGCGCAAGTGGGCCTTGCCGGAAGCACGCGGCTTGGACGCGGCGTCATGGTTGGCGGCCAGGTCGGATTTGCCGGACATCTTGAAGTCGGCGACGGAGCGGTGATTACGGCTCAGAGCGGCACATCGCACGATGTTTCCGCCGGCGCCGCCGTATCCGGTTCACCCGCCATTAAAAGTTCCTCATGGATGAGATCGGTGGCCGCTTTCGCAAAACTCCCTGAACTCGCCCGCCGCATCCGGGAACTAGAAACAGAGCTGATTCAACTCAAGGACGATAGAAAACAGGGCGCTGATTAATTCACTGTGCAGGCGAATCGCTAAATTGCGCGGTGCTCGTAATCTCAACATATTTCTATATATGCATCTTTACGCGCTTTTTAAGGGTGAAAGCCAGCCGCAAATGAAGACTGTTTTAAAAGTAATAAAAGAATTAGGCTATACTTTAAAAGTTGCATAAATAAAGGAATAAAATCGATGCTTTTGACGCTAACACGAAATCTCGAAAAGGCGCTGATTGAGAAAATCGCCGCAAGATACCAGGTTAATTACGACTCCCTTAATTTCACCACGCCGCCGAAGATAGAGCTTGGCGAGCTTGCATTACCCGTGGCGTTTGATCTTGCCCGAAAGATAAAAAGGCTGCCGCGCGAAATCGCCCAGGAACTCGCCTCGGACGCCGGCGCGATTGCCGGTATTGGAAAAGTCGATGTGGCCGGCGGCGGATATCTGAATTTTCACCTCGACCGCGGCGCAATCACAAAGGAGCTCGCGCGTGGAATTTCCGAAAAAAACTTCGGGCATACCGCCGAGCCGGATGTGCCCGGCAAGACGATTGTCGAGCACACCAACATAAATCCCAATAAGGCGGCGCATATCGGACATCTGCGCAACGCCGCGCTTGGAGATTCCTTTGTCCGCTGCCTGCGTTTTCTCGGCCGGCAGGTAGAAGTGCAGAACTACCTTGACAACACGGGCGTACAGGTCGCCGATGTGATTGTCGGCCTTGAAAACATGCTGGACAGAACGCTCTCGGATGTCGCCTCCGTTGAAGGGAAATTTGATTACTACTGCTGGGACGTTTACGCGAAGGTATCGGATTACTATCAGCAGTCGGAAGAAAACAAGAAATTGCGCAGCCGCGCGATGCAGGCTATCGAAGCCGGCGGCAATCCGACGGCGGAACTTGCCGAGCACGTCGCCATGCGCGTCGCTTCGGCGCACCTGGCGACTATGGCGCGCATCAACGTCTATTACGATCTGCTGCCGCGCGAAAGCGAAATCCTGCATTTGAAATTCTGGAACAAGGCTTACGCGCTTCTGAAAGAAACCAGAGCTATCTATTACGTGGACTCCGGTAAACACAAGGGCTGTTGGGTTATGAACACCGCCGGCGGCGAGGAAGCGGCATCAAACGGTGAAGCCGCGGATGATGAAAAAATCATCGTCCGTTCGGACGGCACGGTGACATACGTTGGAAAAGATATAGCTTACCAGCTATGGAAATTCGGCCTGCTTGGGCTGGATTTTAACTATCGGCTTTACCCCGCGCCGAAAGGCGATATTCTGTGGATTACAGATGTTGAGTCTGACAAATCGGCGGTGCCGCCGCATTTCGGCGGTGCCGCCCGCGTTTATAACGTTATCGACAGCCGCCAGGCGTATTTACAGGGCGTTGTAAAACAGGGGCTTGCCGCGCTGGGCTTTGGCGCGCAGGCGGAAAACTCGATCCATTTTTCATACGAAATGGTGGCGCTTACTCCCGCCTGCTGCGACGAGCTTGGGTTTCCGCTGACGGACGCCGACCGCAAACGCCCATACGTTGAGGTTTCCGGACGCAAGGGACTTGGCGTCAAGGCGGACGATCTTCTTGACGCGCTCGAAAAGAAAGCCTTCGGAGAGGTGAAAACGCGGCATGAACTTTCCGACGAGGAAACGGCGCATATCGCAAGAGTCATCGCCGTGGGTGCGCTGCGATATTTTCTGCTGCGCTTTGCCCGCAACACGGTAATCGCTTTCGATTTTAAGGAAGCTCTCAGCTTTGACGGTGAAACCGGGCCTTATGTACAGTACGCCGCGGTTCGCGCCAATAATATTTTCCGGAAACTGGCCGCGGCAGGCGAGGCGCCTCCGGAATTAACCGACGATCATCCGGGGCTGGGAGAATTTCTCGAATCCGACGACGAAATCTGGGACATGGTCTGGCACGCCGCCCGTTTGCCGGAAATAGTGCGTGTGGCCTCAAATACTCTGGAGCTCGGGCAGGTTTGCAAATACGCTTTCACGCTGGCGCAGAGGTTTAATCTCTTTTATCACAGGTGCCATATTCTTTCGGAAACCGACCAGCGAAAGCGCGCACACCTGCTGCTGGTGACGGATATAGTCCGCAGGCAGCTTGAAAAGGCGCTGGATCTTATAGGCTGCGAGGTTCCGCCAAAAATGTAGCATCAGAAAATGCGTCCGACAGACTGATTACACAGCCGCATACATAGTGTCTGACAGCATGTCGGAATTGTTGCCCGACGCCATGAAAAAGGCGTACTGCCTGCAATAAAGAAATTGCAGGCAGTACGCCGCGCTTCCGACAAAGCCGGGAGGCTTTACACCCGGCAGTAATCCAAAATCAGCACACCGTGATTATGTAAACATCGGCAACGTTGCCGTAGCCGTCCACAGCGCGAAACAACCGCTAATCCACAATTCTACAGCCTGTATCCTCCGCCGCTTTGTGTTTCGCCCGAAGCCAGGTTAACCGTTACGGATATCTGCTTTTTGTCGCGGATGATTTTGATTGAGACATCCCCGGAAGCCTCGCGGATAAATTGTGTCAAATCGGCAGGACGCGTCACTTCGCGATTTCCCACGCCGATAATAACATCGCCCGCCCTCAACTTGCCTTCACTCGCAGATCCGCTAATCACGGAAGTAACAAGAACACCCTTTTTACCCGGCACACCCAGAAATCCCGCCATTTGTTCCGTCAGCGGCTGCGTTTCCACCCCAAGACGCGGTCGTGGTTCGGAACGTTCCGATTCCTGTCGTCCGCCCGGAGCATCGGGGCGCTGCGGTTGCACCCTGTAATTCGGGGGTATTACCTGGATGTCTTGAGGAAGCCTCTCGAGAAAGCGCTCTAACTGACCGTCCTCGAGCCCTCCCCAAAGGCGTTGTCCCGCGTCGCGCTGCGACGACCGCGCAGCGAGCGTCGCAGACAGATTTACCCGTTTTCCGTCGCGGCTAACCGTAATCGCCACATTACGTCCGACCGGAGTTTCACTCACCAGCCGGGAAAGTTGTCTGGTTGACAAAACAGGCTGTCCGGCGAATTCAAGAATGACGTCGTTTTCACGCAGCGCGGCTTCTTCGGCCGGGCTATTCGCCTGTACTGTCCGAACGATCACTCCTTTTTCTTCCATGAGTTTGTATTCGGACATATTTGAAGCGGTTACATCTTCCATTGAAATTCCCAGGAAACCGTCACCGGAATTGCTTTGTAAAATGATCGACCTGTTTTGCGCCGCAGCCGGCGTCAAGGCCAGAAGGCAGGCAAAAGCCGCCGCCGGAACCAAAACACGATACTGTAATGAACTCATATTCCCATTCCCTCCCTAAAACAATCATTCGTAGATATAAACGGGAAAAATGAAAATTCGTTCCAAAAAACAGCATTTCCCTGCCGCGTCTGTTAGAATGTTTCCCTTTTGGGGAAACGCTGAGTAATTCGTCGTGCGGGTTGAAGCGCAAGGCGCACGGAGCACAGGAACCGAGGCATATATCATCACCATATGTCGAGGTTACGAGCACCGCGCAACGCAACGATTCGCCCGCACAGCGAATTAATCGGCATTTCCGTGAGTGCGGCGGCTTGCCGCCACATTAAAAGCGGGAGCAAGCTTCCACACTCCAAACGAGTCGGAATTGAATGGAATACATACAGTCTCTTATTAGCATTTTCCTGCATCTGGACGTACATTTAGCGGAACTGACAAAAAACTACGGCTCCTGGATTTACGGCATACTCTTTTTTGTTGTCTTCTGTGAAACGGGCCTCGTGGTCACGCCGTTTCTGCCTGGCGACTCCCTGCTGTTCGTCGCCGGAGCGATCGCATCGGTCGGGAGCAATCATATAAATGTACATTTAATTGCAGCGCTGCTGTTTATCGCCGCAGTGCTGGGCGACGCCTGCAATTACTTCATCGGCAAATTTTTCGGCGAGAAACTTTTCCGGAACCCCGATTCAAAGATATTCAGGCAAAGTTATTTGAAAAAAACACAGGATTTTTACGAAAAACACGGCGGGAAAACCATTATTATCGCGCGTTTCGTTCCAATCGTCCGTACATTTGCTCCATTTGTAGCCGGAATGGGAAAAATGAAGTACGTCCGTTTTGTTACTTATAATGTTACCGGCGGCGGCTTATGGGTGATGGGTTTCACATACGCGGGATACTTCTTCGGCGAACTGGAATTTGTAAAAAAGAATCTGAGCGTCCTTATTATTGCCATCATCTTTGTTTCCATACTTCCGGCGATAATTGAAGTCTGGAGAAACACGCGAAAAAATAGTGGTCAGTGATCAGGAAGATAGAACCAAGGGACGTTGTGGACAATGACGCCCCTTGGTAATACGTCAATATTGCCCCCGCCGTCCCCAGCCAAGTTTATTCGCGTAAATTCTTGTACATTAGTGTTTCTCTTTTTTCTAGCAACTCGTCACCAGCCGCTACTTTCGCTTGATTCTGTAAACCTCCGCGTAGATGCGGCGCAGAGGCGCGACGCAGTACTGCTGAATCAACTCCATGAAACTTCCCGGTTCCGCGACCAGATCCTGCAAATGATCTCCGGAGATATGGAAAGTCAGGCGCACGATATCCGCCTTCCCTTCCCGTTCTTCCACTTTTATGGTTCCTAAATCTTCCTTAAGATGAAAAGCGTCGCAGTTGCGGATTTTTTTGAGTTTTAAGAAACCTTCGACGGGCTTCTCACGATTGGCCTGATAATAAACCGCCAGCCGGCGGCCCAGTTCGGAATAGTTGTAATTAGGAACTTTGTTGTTGACGCTGACATCCAGGGCATACCCGCCGGAGACGTCGGTAATAAGACTCAATCCATAAGTAAAATCAAGATCCGACTTACTGAATTTGATCCTGTGACCGGTTTCGTCGTGAAACCGTTTCAGCTCCTCAGGACCGAAAATATCAGGGTTTTCAATCTTTTTTTCAGTGGTGATATAATACTCGCTGACGCTCTGATACCATTGGTCTATGATGGTTGCCAGCGCGTTATCGATCATTTCAGCAATTTTGGATGGGATATTTTTTCCAGACAAGCTAGTATCCTCAGAAAACATCCCGCCCATTATACGAGACGGACACTCTATTTCCCCCTTCCCCGCATAACGGCGGAATACATAGAAAAGTTGGTCATGCCTCGACCATAAATAAAGCGAAGTAGTATAGCACGAAAACGTTCACCATTTTCCTTTATTCTGTGATTTTTTCATTATTCAGCCGGAAAAATTCACGGACTTCAGCCGATCGACCGATAAGCTATAGTTTTTAAATTATTTGGAGTCTAAAAGCCGGTTCCGGCCAACTGTCCGTTGATCGTTTCTTCGATAACAGGCAATTCATCGCTGTAATATTCCGGAAGCGCGTAAAGGTATTCCTCCAGTGCGACGTGTTCAAGGATTAATGAAGCGTATTTTTCGGGATTGAACCGCCCTTCCGTCACATAGGCGACGAATCCGCCGGCGGCGATCCAGGGAGAAGCAATCGCCAGCGGAACCACATATTTTTTTGACAAAACAAACGTTTCGATTACGCCACGCACCGCAGTACTCCGCTTCAGATCGCTGTCAACCTGCGGAATTATAAATGTGAAAAACCGTAAATCGGGATTACGGCGACTAAACCGGACAAAAGACTTGGTTATATGTTTCGGCGTAGTAATACCGGCATCCGCGATCAAGCTGCGACGAATCGATTTCGGGTAATAGAAATTAATAATGTTTTTGACAAGATCCGCGCAGTTTTGAAATAACAGGTTAAAACGCCTTTTATTGGTTTGCGAATTTAACATTTCAATAAGCGCGTCGTCCGCGGCTTCATCGGTTTCAATGCCGAGTCCGTAAATTTTGCGGTCATATGCGGCGCCTATAAGCTGTGTCCAGTCTCCTCTGGGAATCCCGCCGTCTTCGGCGTCAGGCACGATATCACGCAAATAACTGCGCCGCCACGCATCCCTGAGAGCCATAACGCCGTCCTGGTCAATAAAATCGACCACATGTTCGGGATGATCAACCGCGTACATAAATGGAATAACCGGAATTGCAAGCCAGTCATACCCGGCGACACGGTTATATCGGCTGATAACGACGCCCAGCTCCCCTTCATCACACCGGCGCAATCGCACCGGCGACTCCGCGCACACCCTCGACAGATACAGCGCCGCGTGACCGGTCGGGTTGAAAAACCCGAAGGTGCTGTGCGGCTGGTGTAAAAGCAGCACAATATCCGCGTACAACGGCGTAACGCCGAAAAAAAACAGAAGCAGTGCAACCAGTCCGCATTTCGTCATTCTCATAATAAAACGGCGAAATGTTACCATACCCATGTGACCGGCCCGCCCCAGGAATTCAAGAAAACTGATTGAGAGGAAACGGAACATTTAACCATGAACGAACACGAATGGTTTTTGTATGTTATACTTTACTTTGACTTTTTTACATTACAGAATTTAGAAATGGTTCAGGAAGCGCCTGGTAAATGTCCGCGCGGGATGAAGCTCAAGGCGTACGGAGCGCAGGAACCGAGGCATAAACCGAAATATGTCGAGGTTACGAGCACCGCGGTGATTCGCCCGCACGGCATTTACCAGGCGTTTTACAACAATATGATTTTCAGCGCGCTCAAGTTATCCATCCTGGTCGTAAGCATTTCGACGCTCATAATCGCGGTTGTGGGAACCGCCTTCGGTTTCCTGCTGGCCAGGCGCCGCTTTTACGGAAAGGAACTGCTGGATGCAGTGTTGACGCTGCCTATGGTGCTCCCTCCGACGGTAACCGGCTATTACCTGATACTGCTTCTTGGACGGAGGGGGCTTTTGGGCGCGCCGCTGTACGATTTGACCGGGTGGTCCGTAACATTTACCTGGGTGGCCGCCGTTGTGGCATCCACGGTTGTCGCCGTTCCGTTGATGGTTAAATCCGCCCGTGCCGCCATTGAGAGCGTGAACCATGATTATGAAAACGTTTCGCGCATAATGGGAAAAGGCGAATGGGAAACTTTTTTCCGCGTCACGCTGCCGCTTGCGAAAAAAGGGATTCTTGCGGGCGTCATTTTAAGCTTCGCTCGCGCCTTCGGAGAATTCGGCGCCACAATGATGCTGGCGGGAAATATTTCAGGAAAGACGCAGACCATGCCCTTGGCTATTTATGAAGCGATGGCGGCGGGCGAGGACGCCGTTGCCGCCTGGCTGGCCGTTATCCTGACAGGTATTTCTCTCATGGTCGTTTATCTGACCAACCGCCTGTCTCGCCCGGCGGAAAGGAATTGACCATGCTTGACGCCCGTATCCACAAAAAGCTCGGCTTGAACGGCTCTCCCGTCATCGATGTTCATATCAAGGCGGCGGACGGCATCACCGTGCTTTTCGGCCCTTCCGGCGCCGGCAAAACCAGCATCCTTCGCTCAATCGCGGGAATACTGGTTCCCGACGAGGGACGAATCGCTCTTGGAGATACGGTCTTTTTTGATTCAACGAACAGCGTTGATCTGCCGATTCGCCGGCGCGGCGTTGGCTATGTCTTTCAGAATCATCTTCTTTTTCCACATATGACAGCGGAGCATAACGCGCTGTACGGTGTGCGCGGCAACGCCAGAAAATCCGCAAGGGAGCGCGTCCATGATCTTTTCGACATGATGGGAATATCGGGAACCGCCGCGCGGCGGCCTCATGAACTCTCCGGCGGAGAACAGCAGCGGGTTGCGCTTGTGCGCGCGCTGGCAACCGACCCGTCAATCATGCTTCTGGACGAACCGCTCTCGTCCGTTGACGCAGCGACGCGCACACGCCTGACGGAGGAAATAGCGGACATACAGCGCCGAACGGGTATTCCATTTCTGTATGTCACTCACGATCAAATGGAAGCCCGGCGCCTTGGAAAAACCATGATTCTAATAGATGAAGGAAAAGTCACGCGGCAGGGAACCCCCGGAGAGGTTTTTGATTTTGAAGCCGGAAGCAAAGCCTGTTGACAGGAAACGTGATGCGGTTATATTAACATTTTTGAGTGCGACGGCAAGCCGTCGCCACGAAAGCGGGAGCAAGCTCCCGCACTCCATAAATCAGCGTTTCCTTAACATCCAAGCTCCGTTATAATGGTTTTTCGTTTTCTAATATAAAGGAGCCTGATGAAGATTTCCGCGCGCGCGATTCTGGCCTGCATTTGGGGCGCGATCATCATAGCCGCGCTCTCCGCGCCATTGCTGCTTTCAGGCTCATTCTCGACGGCGGCGTTTTTCAACTACCTGCCTTTTTCTTTTTTCTGCCACCAGATACCTGAACGTTCCTTCACGCTTTTTCATTACCCTTTGGCGGTATGCCATCGCTGTACGGGCATTTATTTCGGCCTTTTTCTCGGAACGTTGCTTTCACCCGTATTTTTCAGGATTCCGCCGCGCGTACAGCGGGCATCCATCATTTCAGCCGCGGCATTATTGGCGTTGGACGCATTACTTCCCTTTACGGGATTATGGAACGGGTTCCGGTTGTGCCGCTTTATGACCGGTCTCGTTTTCGGCATCTCGGCCGCTCCTTTTGCCGTTGTGGGATTTGGCGAAATTTTAAAGGATATTCGCAGAAAAACGTCGATTAAAGGCCTGTGCGTGATGAAACGCAAGGCACGAGGAGGAATTGCCGCATGAATAACACAAATATGCTGAAACCGGCCCTGATCGGAGGCATGGCGATGGGAATTCTTTCCGCCATACCCGGCCTGAGTGCCTGTAATTGCGTTTGCTGCGCCTGGGCCATTTGCGGCGGCATTTTTGCGGCCTATCTGTATGTAAAAGACTCTCTTTTTCCGATAACAATGGGGCGCGGCGCCGGAGTGGGGCTTGTATCCGGGGCAATCGGCGGAACCGTCGGCTTCCTGTTTTCGATTCCAATACAGCGTATTCTTACCGGCGGCGGAAATCCAATGATGGCAATGGAACAGTTTAAGGAATTGATGGAAAAAAACCCCGATTTCCCGGAAGAAGCGCGGCGGAGCATTGAAGCTCTCTTGGCGCACGACTATTTTACGATCTTTGTCGCCATTTTCGGTTTTTTGTCCAATGTCGCAGGTTTTTCCATATTCGCCATGCTGGGAGGCGCTATCGGCGTCGCGCTCTTTGAAAAACGCAAGCCGGGAACCAACCGCCAGGACACGCCGCCGCCGCCGGTGGAAATGCCGCCGCCGGATAATTTTTGATTATTTAGGTAATTGCCATTACTTCGAAAATCAAAAACTTATCAGTAACGAAACCGGTGTTGCTGCGTATTATAGTTTATTGACTTGTTTTAAATTTTTAATGTATCGTGAAACTATTCATGCTATGCAGCGTCTTAATTTGGAAAAGAGAAGGTATAACGTTTTGGAGGGTTTTATGAAAATAAAAACAAATTTTATTCTGATCGCTTGTTGTGTTCTTGCGATTCTGATTCCCGGGGCTTACGCAAAAGACCCGTCGCCCGAGCAACTTGTTGCGGAACATCTGAAATCCATCGGCGAACCAAATGCACTGTCCCTGATCAAGTCCATAACCCTGGTCGGAGTGACGGATGTCGACTTTATCCTTGGAATGAGCGGGCAGATGAGTGGAACGACCATGCTCGTATCGCAGGGGCCGAAAATGGGTCTTGCCATGAAATTCCAAGACATAAACTATCCCGGAGAATACTTTGCGTACGACGGCAGGAGCGTGACGGTGGGACACATGAAACCCGGGCTGAAATCACCCATAGCCGATTTCCTCTATCGTTACAATAAAGTAATGAAGAATGGAATGTTGGGAGGAGTTTTCTCCAACGCCTGGCCTCTTTTGGACGTCAAGCAAAATAAACCGACCATGAAACTCAAGAAAACCAGAGTGGATGGAGCGGAATTGTATGAAATTGAATACAGTCCCAAAGACCGTCACGGCGAAATGAAAATACGCCTGTATTTTGATCCTGAAACCAGCCGGCACGTGCGTACCGAATACAAAGTCCGCACGGATAACGACGTAACCACGGGATTTAACAGCCCGATTGATAGTGACGGTTCAGTAAAAGATATGGCGATTGGAACGGTCAGGGGCGAGTCGTATTACACTCTTACCGAAAAGTTTGACGATTTTAAAAAAGTTGGAGCGCTGACGCTGCCGCATAGCTACACGCTCGATTATATGATCGACGGCACTAATCAGTCCGGGTTTATTGCCAAATGGAAAATAAATGTGGCTGAAATAGGATTCAATATGCCGAATATCGACGAGGATATTTTCAAGGCGGAAAAATAACAGGATTAAGACATTGAAGCGCCGGCGAGGACTCCGGCGCTCGCCTGTAACTTGAATATGAAGTGGGCAAAGATGATGGAAGCGGGCTTCGCCCGCATCGTTAATTAAACGCAGACGGGACGCCCGCGCTCCCAAGTCTGCCCCCTTCATATTTCCAGTTACATCAACGATGGTTCTCGGCGTGCCGCCGACAGGCGGCTCCCATGTCAATTGACAAATTGATAAAAAATGCTATAGAATATGTGATTACGCAGCAAGTAAGCTATACTTTTAAAAATCAAGCAGGAGGTTTTATGAAAGTCACAATCCTAAAATCGGTCGTATCGGCTGCCCTGGTCACGGGGATATTGCTGGTGTTCTCAATTCCCGCCCAAGCGCAGAACCGGGCAATTAGAGGTAAGGTCACCGATGAAAATAATAATCCTATACAGGGCGTCACCATCAGGATTGAAGGGACGGATATCGTTCGTAACTTCAACGGCAAGACGGACAGAAGAGGTGATTTCGTGCAACTCCTTGGAACACAGACGGGAACCTATCGCGTCGTGGCCCGCATGGAAGGGTATGAGCCGGCATATAAGGAAAACCTCCGCCCGGAATTGGGCGAAGAAGTCAGAGCGGATTTTCAGCTCAAAAAGGGTAATGATTATAAACTTCCTTTCGAAATGACGGATTCGGACAGGGCTGACTATCAGAAAAGGTTGGAAGAACAGAAGAAAACCCAGAAATTCTCCGCGGAAGTCAGGAAGCGTTTTGATCAGGGCGTTAGTTTGTTTGACGCTGGACAGTACGCCGAAGCCCTGACTGAATTCAACGCGGCGCTTGAGGTCGACCCCAAACAGCCCGGGATTCTGGCGCGCGCAGGCGATTGCTATTTAAGACTGAACAGAAATGAAGAAGCCCTGGAAGCTTACAACAAAGCCATAGAGATTGATCCCGGCGACGCAAGTCTTTACGCACAAAAAGGCGTGGCCTTGAGCTATCTGGGCAAAGAGGCTGAATCGCAGGAAATGTTCAGGAAATCCGTTGAACTTGATCCGAGAGGCGCGGCCCAGAATCTCTACAATATGGGCGTAATACTGTACAACTCAAACAATATGTCAAGCGCCGCCGACGCATTCAAGCAATCAATCGAATCGGATCCGAATTACGCCGAATCGTACTACCTGCTCGGAATGAGCCTTTCGAATGACGAGAGCATGTTTCCTGAAGCTATTGATGCTTTTAAAAAATACATTGAAATAGGGCGGAAGCAGGATCAGGTACAGATTTCAAAAGATATGATCGACGCGCTTGGAGGCTAGGATTAGACATATGGAGTGCGGCGGCTTGCCGCCGCTTTAAAAGCGATGAGCTTGTTCCCGCACTCCATAATATCAATCCATATTGGTACATTTTGTATCAATTTTGAAAGATTTCCCTCAAAAATCACCCTCAGATTCTTTATTCTTCCAATCGTATACCTTAAAATAGTTCCCGGTTCGCCGTGGATATTTATGAAACGCTGAATAAGGAAAATGCTGATTAATTGTCTGCGCGGGATGAAGCGCAAGGCGCACGGAGCGCAGGAACCGAGGCATATATAGAAATATGTCGAGGCTACGAGCACCGCGCAACGCGGCGATTCGCCCGCACAGGCAATTAATCAGCGTTTTCTAAGCGGTGGTTGCCGCGGGGAAGCGATCAATAAACTTTGAACAGAGGTTTCTCATGGATGCAAACAAATCTGCGCCTCAACTAAATGTGCTCGTAATAGACGCCGGAGGATCTTTTATTGAGGAATGCCGCAAAGCGCTTGAGGGCGAAAAATACGAAATCGCCTTCGTCAAAAGCAGTAAAGAAGGACTGATATCGGCAGAGGCCGATCAACCAGGGGTCGTGATCCTCGACATGGTTACAAATGATATCTCGGAGTTTACAATACTCAGCCGCCTCGCGGAAGCCGCTCCGGATTCCGTGCCGATTGTGGTATCCGGAAATGCGACGGTAGATGCCGCGGTGGAGTCGATGAAGCTGGGTGCTTTTGATTTTCTGGTCAGGCCCGTCGATCCCAGGAAACTTCTGGAGTCGGTGCGACAGGCTTTGGATTACAGCGAGATGCAGCGTGAAGACGGGTCGTCCGAGCACAGGGCGGACAAACACGACCTTCTGCTTGAAGGACTTGATGTTTTAGGCGAAGCCTACTCGATCGGGCTTGAAAAACGGCAGTTCCTTGATGAACTCGGACGCCTGGAAAACGCGGCGAAATCGCACGCCGAAAGCCTCGGCCAGACAAAAACAAAGGAAGAAGCGATCGCGGAAATACACAGCGATCTTCTGGATGCGGACGCCATAATGTGGAAGTACGACTTCCAGAAAAACGCGCTGATTCAAATTCTGCTCGATATTCAGGAACAGTTCCGCTGGCTCCCGCGCTATATCCTGAACTGGATCAGTGGACGACTTAACATTCCTCTAGGCGACATCTACGTTATAGCCAATTTTTATGCGGCGTTCAGCCTGGAACCGCGCGGACGACATTCCGTTCAGGTTTGCACTGGAACGGCCTGCCACGTTCGCGGAGCTTCCGAGCTTCTTGCGAAGATTTCCACGACCATGGGCATTGAAGCCGGTCAGACGGACCGCAAGCAGGAATTTACTCTCGAAACCGTTAGCTGTATCGGATGCTGCGCGCTGGCGCCGGTTGTCAAGATCGACTCGCAGTATTACCGCAATCCGTCCATGGAGGAGTTCGGGAAAATCATCAAATCACTGAAAGAGGAGGAGGCACTGGTATGACCCGATTGGAAAACCACGATGATCTCAAAAAATTCAGAGACGGAATCGTAGCGCAGAGAAAATCCAAGGACACCTGGTTTGCGATTTGCGCGGGAACCGGCTGCCGCGCCTACGGGGCGGACAAACTGGCGGAAGCGTTGGAAGATGAAGTCAAAAAGCGCGGACTCGACAATAAAATGGGCGTACGTTGGACCGGCTGTCACGGTTACTGTGAAAAAGGCCCTCTGGTTGTGATTCAACCGTCGGATATCTGCTATCAGGGAGTGCAGATCAAAGACATTCCAACGATTCTAGACAAAGTATGCACCGGCAAGGGCGATGTGGAAAAACTATGCTACCTTGACGAAGAGTCTGGTAAACGCCTTGAAAAACTGGATGAAATTCCATTCTATAAATTCCAGAAACGCATTGTACTGGAGCATAACGTGTTGATCGACGCATCCGAGATCGCCGATTACATCGCCGTTGACGGTTATTCCGCGCTTTCAAAGGTACTTTCCGGCATATCGCCGGAAGATGTAATGAATGAAGTGAAAAAGGCGAAGCTGCGCGGAAGGGGGGGCGGCGGATTCCCCGCCGGACGCAAATGGGAAACCACGCGCAACGCCCCTGGCGAACCCAAGTACGTCATAGTAAACGCCGACGAAGGCGACCCGGGCGCTTATATGGATCGCAGCATTCTTGAGGGAAATCCTCACGGCGTGCTGGAAGGATTGATCATCGGCGCGTACGCCATCGGCGCTTCGGAAGGTTTCATATACGTCCGCCAGGAATACCCGCTGGCGCGCAATCACACGCAGAAAGCCATCGAACAGGCGCGAGAATACGGCCTTTTGGGCGAAAATATTCTCGGTTCCGGGTTCTCCTTCGACGTAACGATTCACCGTGGCGCGGGAGCTTTCGTGTCCGGAGAATCGAGCGCGTTAATGAGCGCCATTGAAGGGCGTGTCGGCGAACCGCGGCCAAAATACATACGCACATCCGAAAAAGGACTGTGGAACAAGCCCTCATGTCTAAACAACGTTGAAACCTGGGCCAACGTTCCGCACATTATTCGTAAAGGCGCAGACTGGTTCTGCGGTATGGGTACGGCGGGAAGTACCGGCACAAAGATATTCTCGCTGGTCGGCAAGGTCAAAAACACCGGTCTTGTTGAAGTGCCGATGGGAATGACGCTACGCGACATTGTCTGGAAAATCGGCGGCGGAATACCGGGAGGGAAAAAATTCAAGGCGGTTCAAACCGGCGGCCCATCGGGCGGCGTCATCCCGGAAAAGTATCTGGATCTGCCGGTTGATTTCGACGAACTGACAAATGTCGGATCTATGATGGGTTCAGGCGGTCTGATTGTCATGGACGAAGACACCTGCATGGTTGACACCGCGCGATACTACACCAAATTTCTGGCCAATGAATCGTGCGGCAAATGCGTGCCCTGCCGCGAAGGAACACGCCAGATGCTGAACATTCTCAACCGCATCTCCGCCGGTGAGGGAAAAGAAGATGACCTCGCGCTCATCGAAGAGCTTGCCGAATTTATGGAAGACGCGTCTCTTTGCGCGCTTGGCCAGTCCGCGCCGTTCCCGGTCGCAAGCACCTTGAAGTATTTCCGTGATGAATACGAGGAACATATAAGGGAAAAGCGCTGCCGGGCGGGCGTCTGTCAGGACCTTATATCTTATGAAATAGATCACGCAAAGTGTAAGGCCTGCGGTCTGTGTCAGAAAGCGTGTCCCACCGATGCGATCGACAAATCTGAAGATAAGGTTTTTACGGTCGTTCAGGAAAAGTGCATAAAGTGCGGCGCGTGTTACACGGCGTGTCCGGATAAATTCAGCGCCGTCATAAAAGTGCCGGCCTTTAAGAATAAAAAGTAGCGGGAGGTCTTATGGAAAAAAAGGTAAAGCTGGAAATTGACGGACGCGAAGTGGAAGCCGTGGAAGGAACGACGGTTCTGGTTGCCGCCAGATCGGTCGGCATCAACATTCCGACGCTGTGCTATAACGGCCGGATGGAACCCTACGGCGCGTGCCGTATGTGCATGGTTGAAGTCGAGGGACAGAAGCGGCCCGTGGCATCCTGCGTCTTTCCCGTAAAAGAAGGGCTTAAAGTTCGCACCGACACGGAGAAAGTCAAAAAGATCCGCAAGATGATCATCGAACTGCTGTGGCCGTCATGGCAGGCGTACTCCGATGAATATGGAGTCACGTCCTCGCGGTTCAAGACGGGCATGTCGGATTGCACTCTTTGCGGTCTGTGCGTCAGGTACTGCACGGAAATTAAGAAGGACAACAAGCTCTATTTCAAGGGGCGCGGCATTGAGAGGCAGCCGGCGCTCGTCGAAGGATCGGAGCTTGCCTGCCGTTCATGCGAAGAGTGTTTCAACCTTTGCAGCAGCGGCTGGATCGCTTCACGCTGTTAGAGTTTGATGAGGCTTTGCAATAAACGACAGTTGCATGGCAATTTTTAAAAGTATTTTGAGCAAATCGCATACCCCGTAAGGTTAAGCGCTTTTTGCGTAATTTTATAGGGTATGCGATCAGGAACCTGGAGCAGCAAGATGAAACCGATTCGGATTGGACTTTTTGGATTGGGAACCGTCGGCGCGGGCGTTGCAAAAGTGTGCGCTTCGCATCGCGGGGAGCTTGAGGAAAAAATCGGAGCGCCGGTTGAACTGGCAGCCGTCGTGGATAAAGACACAACTACTCCACGCGAAGGGCTGGATATTGCCTCGCTTCCTCTCACTTCCGATCCAGAGACCATCCTCGGCGATTCCTCCATCGACATAGTCGTCGAACTCATCGGCGGCATCGATCATGCGCGCACGTTCGTCCTTCGCGCCCTGGCCGCCGGCAAGCATATTGTTACCGCCAACAAGGCGCTTTTAGCCACGCACGGCGAGGAACTTTTCACTGAAGCCCGAAAACACGGCCGCATACTGGCTTTCGAAGCCGCCGTAGCGGGAGGAATCCCCATAATCCGCGCGGTCAAGGATGGTCTTGTCGCAAATCGCATCATGTCGCTTCAGGGCATCGTGAACGGCACCGCAAATTACATCCTTAGCAAGATGACCGACGAAGGATTGGAATTCGATCTCGTACTTAAAGAAGCGCAAGAGAAAGGATACGCCGAAGCCGACCCGACGTTTGACATTGAAGGCATTGACTCGGCGCACAAGCTGCAGGTTCTGGCTACGCTGGCTTTCAGAACGTCGGTGAAGCTCGAAGATATTTACGTGGAAGGCATCACTAAACTCACGCCGCTCGACATCAGCCTCGCGCGCGAGATGGGCTATCGCATCAAACTGCTGGCCATCGCCAAATCCGCCGATGAGACGCTGGAATTGCGCGTGCATCCGACGATGATTCCGGAAACTTCGCCCATGTCGGCCGTTTCAGGTGTTTTCAATGCCGTTTTCACCAGGGGCGACGTAGTCGGCGATCTGATGTTCTATGGGCGCGGCGCGGGCCAACTTCCCACTGCGTCTTCCGTTTGGGCAGACATCGTGGAAATTGCCAGACGTCATGCGGCAGGGCATTCCGCCACTGCGCAGGATCTCCCGATACTCGGCAGCCGGCAGCCGGAATTAAAGCCGATGGCTGAAATACAATCATCCTATTATCTGCGGGTTTCGGCGCTGGATCAGCCTGCCGTGCTTGCGCAGGTCGCCGGAATACTCGGGAGGCATGAAATCAGTATTGCCAGCGTCATCCAGAAAACCCGCCAGAGTGCCGGAGTTGTGCCGGTCGTAATGATGACGCACGGGGCGCAGGAAGGAAATATGCAAAGGGCTCTTGAGGAAATCAACGCCCTGCCTGTTATTGCCGCGCTCACGCATATGATCCGCGTAGAACTGGCATAAACCCGTTGATCTTGTTTATGATTTGAGCTAAAATTTTATCTTTTGGACGGGGCGTAGCGCAGCTTGGTAGCGCGTACGGTTCGGGACCGTAAGGTCGGAGGTTCGAATCCTCTCGCCCCGACCACCCATATGCCAACCTGCGACGCCGCAATCAGCATTTCCCAGAGCTTCTATCAATGTTAAAAATGACTGCGCCCGCAAATTACGCGGGCAAAATTCTCTTTGTTGATCTGACACAAGGAACGTTTTCCGAAGAATACCTTTCAGAAAAAACCTGCAGGGAATTTATCGGCGGCAACGGCCTGGGTATCCGTATTCTTTATGAAAAATTAAAAGCGGGAATCGATCCCCTGGGGCCTGAAAATATTCTGGGGTTCGCGGTCGGCAGCTTAACCGGGACTTCGGCACCCGGCAGCGGCCGTCATATCGTCATTACGAGATCACCGCTTACCGGCGCCTGGGCCGAGTCCAACTCCGGCGGCACGTTCGGCCCTGAACTAAAAACAGCCGGGTATGACGCGGTTTTCTTTTCGGGAATTTCTCCAAAACCTGTTTATCTTTTCATTCACGACGGTTCGGCCGAACTTCGGGACGCTTTGGAATTGTGGGGAAAAGACACCTACGAAACAGAAGATTTCCTGAAACAATCTTTTTCCGATACGCGGATCAAAATCGCCTGTATCGGCCCCGCTGGTGAAGCTAAATCTCTGCTTTCCGGAATCGTAAGCGAAAGAGGCCGTATTGCAGCCCGAAACGGCGTGGGCGCGGTCATGGGTTCGAAGCGCTTGAAAGCAGTCGTCGTTAAAGGGGGTGCGCAAACCATAGTTCCGGTTGATCCGGAAAAATTCGACAGGGCCGTGCAAAAATTCCTCGAAATTATCAGTACGAACGAATTCGCCAAAGCGCTGTCGGCTTCGGGAACCGGAAATAATATTAGCGCGTTAACCGCTATCGGCGACACCCCTCTCAAAAACTGGCAGTTAAGGGGCCTTGACGCGTTGCCCACCATTTCCAATCTTGACAGCGGAAATATGGACAAATACAAAGTCGGCAATTTCGGCTGTTTCGCCTGTCCCGTTTCCTGCGGCGCGATTATCCGCCAGGGCAAAGGCCGCTACGCCATTAAAGACGAAACGCACAGGCCGGAGTATCAATCAATAACCGCTCTGGGCGGCCTTTTGATGAACGACAATCTTGAAGTCGTAATCAAGGCCAACGATATCTGCAACCGATACGGAATTGATACGGTCGGCGTCGGCGGCGTTATTGCCATGGCGATGGAGTGTTACGAAAACGGGCTGATAGGGAAAACCGAAACCGACGGTATCGAACTCGAATGGGGAAACGCCGGGGCGATTGTAGCCCTGACGGAAAAGATAGCCGGCCGAACCGGCTTCGGCGCTATGCTTGCCGACGGCGCAGAGGTCGCCGCGGAACGAATCGGTCACGGAGCGGAGAAATACGCTATGGCCATTCGAGGAAAGACTCTTGCGAATCATGATCCGCGTATGTCTCCCGCCTTGGGAACGACGAATATCGCCGATGCAAATCCCGCACATCACATGGACAGTCAGATTACCGGTATGCTGACCGAAGGCGCCGCTATCGGTTCCGACCCTGCGCTGCGCGTGCCGAGGGATAATCCATTTGCCGGATACGTCATTGGCAACGCGTATCACCAGCTCCTGAACGCTTCCGGTATGTGTTCGCTCTATACCGTGGCGACGACTCCGCCGCCCGTGGCCGATTTAATCGCGGGAGCAAGCGGTTGGGATTTCGGATGGGAAGAAGCCATCACGGCGGGCCGCCGGATTCTGACGCTGCGTCAGGCTTTTAATGCGCGCGAGGGATTGACGCCGGACAAGTTTGAAATGCCCAAACGCATTATTTCAAGCGCGAAGATTGATTACGCCGCCCTGCGCGACGGGTACTACAGGGAAATGAAGTGGGATACGGTATCTGGAAAACCTTCGCGTGAAGTCCTGGAAGAATTGGGACTGGTGAACGGAATTTTGAATTTTAATTTCTAATCCGGCAATATAATTATTCACCTACTTGACATGGGGTACATATCAACGGAGAACCATATGTTTGACGGCAAAAAAATCGGATTCATCGGCGCGGGGAATATGGGAAGTGTGCTTATACGCGGATTGATACAGTCGGGAGATGTGAATAAGGCCGATATTTTCGTCAGCGACGCAAACAAAAACCGCCTGACCGAAATTACGGACGCCTGCGGCGTTGAGGCGGTGGAATCCAATATTGAACTGGTGAATAAAGCCGACATTGTCGTCATAGGCGTCAAACCACATCATGTGGACGCGCTTCTGGATGAAATTTCCCAAACGAGCCGTGCGGGGCAGATATTCGTTTCCATTGTTGCAGGTACGCCTGTTGATAAATTCCTGTCCAGGCTGAATCCCGAATCCGGCGTGATACGTGTAATGCCGAACACCCCGGCGTCGGTGCTTGCCGGCGCCGCCGCTATTTACGTAGCTTCGCGGAACATTCCCGACGAAGATCTGGCGCGAATCGTCACAATTTTCGTATGTACGGGAAAACTCGTGCCGATTTATGACGAGGCGCTGATGGATGCGGTTACAGGGCTTTCCGGCAGCGGCCCGGCCTATGTTTTTCTGGCGATAGAGGCGCTTACAGACGCCGGAGTGCAACAAGGCATCCCGCGCAAGGAAGCGTCTTTACTTGCCGCGCAAACGGTATACGGCGCGGCAAAAATGCTGCTTGAAACCGGAAAATCACCCGTCGAACTCAAAGACATGGTGACGACGCCCGGAGGAACGACCGCCGCCGGACTGCGTATGCTTGAGAAGGGAAATTTCCGATCGGCGATCATGGATGCGGTGGAAGCGGCCGCGCGACGATCCCGCGAATTAAGAAGCGCCGGGTAAATGTCTGTGCGGGTGAATCGCTGCGTTGCGCGGTGCTCGTAAACTCGACATATGTACCGATATAGGCTTTCGGTTCCTGCGCACTGTGCGCCTTGCGTTTCATCCCCATATTTATCCGGCGCTTCTTAAGTGATATCTGAAAATATTATGAAATCGTGCGTGATTTTTTTAGAAATTGTGCTAGTATTATCGGCGTTATTCCGAAGATGAGCGGGAATAACTCAGTGGTAGAGTGCGACCTTGCCAAGGTCGAAGTCGCGGGTTCAAATCCCGTTTCCCGCTCCAAAACATTATCCGGCGCTGTCCAATTCACATTCGGCAACCTCCGAAAACTCCAAAATCAAGGCTTGCGACCGAGACAAAAGCGGAGTTTACACATAGGTAAATGAGCATTTTGTCGAGGGAGCGTAACGCAGAGTTTGGGGTTTTCGGAGGTTGCCATTCATAATCACCAATAAATGAAAGATGTGTGTTATCGGT
>Ga0082212_10000521_pt1 | contig 55463 bp, 56 predicted proteins | sample TergutNt197P3_FD_71548 | JGI IMG/M metagenome (GOLD analysis project Ga0082212, IMG submission 71548) | Neocapritermes taracua P3 segment gut microbial communities from Petit-Saut dam, French Guiana - Nt197 P3 | ecosystem: Host-associated > Arthropoda: Insects > Digestive system > Gut ...
CCTTCGCAAAGTCGCTGCTTATAAATGTTCGCCTGCTCTGTGTGGCCTTCATACGCGAGTCTAATAAGTTTATTCCATATATTGCTACAACAATTAATTGGTGCGCCCAGCGAATATGGAGAGCTTTGACATTTGGTTGCATAAATGCTTGCAAGTGAATAGAAATGGTTTATATTTATTTCTCAAGAAAAATCGTGACAGCTTTTCGGACAGCGAATGGGAGTCCTGCGTCCGCTTGCTTCCGCCACTTGATGAGAGAAGGTATGACATAAATGAATATCTTGTATAAAGAAAAGGCGGTCTATAGAGCCCTTGAAGAGCTGGATGAATGATGTTGTTCAGAGTACATTCAACTATGTGTTGTCGCCGGGTTGTACTGGGTTTCGGCAGGGATGTCCGACCTGATTATGGCCATCGCTGTCCTCCTATTGCTTGCTGTTTAAGAAATCTCCTATAATGTCATCCAAATTCGGAGTTCCTATTTCCTGCAGGTCGTACATGACCCTTGTATTGGGCTTATTGATTTTAATAATTCTGCCCAGATCAATTGGGGTGGCAATCACAACGGAATCGCAGGGCGTGTTGTCAATCGTGGCTGCCAGGTCGCGGATTTGTTGCTCTCCGTAACCCATGGCGGGCAGAACCCTCCCTATATTCGGATATATTTTAAACGTTTCGGACAAACGTCCCACAGCAAACTCGCGGGGATCAACGATTTCAGCCGCGCCAAATCTATTGGCAGCGACAATACCCGCCCCTATCTTCATTTCTCCGTGAGTCAGCGTCGGACCGTCTTCAATAACCAAAACCCGCTTGCCCTTAACAACATCCGGAGCATCGACCTTGATAGGTGATGCCGCATCCACCACCCGAGCTTTAGGATTCGCTTTCGCGATATTTTCCCTGACCGTTTGGATATTCGCGTAATCCGCGCTGTCAATTTTATTGATGACAACAACATCCGCAAGTCTAAGCGACACCTCTCCCGGATAATAGCACAATTCATGTCCCGGTCTGTGCGGGTCAACAACAGTAATTGTCAGATCAGACTTATAAAAAGGAAAATCATTGTTGCCGCCATCCCAAAGAATGATGTCACAACCCGCCGGATCATTCTCAGCCTGCCTCAAAATCGCTTCATAGTCGACACCCGCATAGATCACATTGCCCCTCGCAACATGAGGTTCATACTCTTCCATTTCCTCAATGGTGCAGTTATATTTTTTCAAATCGCCCAGCGAAGCGAAGCGTTGAACTTTTTGCGCGTTCAGATCTCCATATGGCATTGGATGGCGTATGGCGATAACCTTGAGCCCTCTTTTATTAAGACATTCGATGATTTTCCGCGATGTCTGGCTTTTGCCGCAGCCGGTTCTGACTGCTCCTACTGCGATTACTTTCTTTACGCTTTCCACCATCGTCTGTTTGGGACCCAAAAGTGTAAACGCCGCTCCAGCCGCGTTCACCTTTGCCCCAACCCCCATAACATCCTCATATTTTACATCGCTGTATGAGAAAACACATTCCTCCACATCGTATTCCTTAATCACTTTTTCAAGGTCAGCCTGCGGAACAATAGGAATACCGTCCGGATAACCGCTTCCGGCTAATTCTGCGGGATATCTGCGCCCATCAATATCGGGAATCTGCGCCGCTGTGAATGCCACGACCTTGTAGTCGGGATTGTTTCTATAACATGTGTTAAAGTTGTGGAAATCTCTCCCTGCCGCTCCGATAATAATAATTTTTTTCATAAAATCTCCTTTCATGCTGTGCGTGACTGAGTACCTCAGTCCCAACATTCCTGTGTTTCTGGGTATAGGGTCAGAAAAATCATTTGAAATTGAATTTTCGGTTTATTGTATCACAGAATAGTTGAAAACTGCAATAAATGCGTGCCCCGGCTATGGACATGAAGATGACATGCCATGCTTATGATGTTACAATAATAAGTGTTGCAAGTAAAGCTGAAGGATATCAGCTATGCTGAAGGATATCAGCTATGCTGAAGGATATCAGCTATGCTGAAGGATATCAGCTATTTGCTAAAAAAATAAAAACCCACATGAGGGAAAAGGAGTGTAACAGTATGCAGGGATACACTGTGAAACAATTGGAAATCGGTCAAAAGGCCAGCTTCAGCAAAACTGTCACAGAGACAGACGTTTACTTATTCGCGGGAGTTACAGGAGACATCAATCCCGCCCATGTCAACGAAGAATATGCCAAGAACACTATGTTTAAAGGGCGGATCGCTCACGGTATGCTGTCCGCAGGGTTCATCTCCGCGGTTTTGGCCATGAATCTCCCAGGACCTGGAACCATCTATATAGCCCAGACCCTGAAATTCCGAGCCCCTGTCCGGTTTGGGGACACCATTACCGCTACTGTGGAAGTCCTCGAAAAGAACGAGGAAAAAAACCGGGTCATCCTAAAAACAGTCTGCTCCAACCAAGACAACAAGGTCGTTCTGGAAGGCGAAGCCACCGTCATGCCGCCTACGGAGTAGAATTATTCTTTACCATAGATAAAAACTCTCTATTTCTATTACTTTTTTCTCTTCACAGAAAAAACTTCGTATTTTCTGTGATTTTTGTTTATACTATAGAGCAAGGAGAGTGATATATATGTTAGAGCGTCAGGAATACTTGAATCGGCTCATACGTTGGCGCGAGCGCCAGCTTATTAAGGTTGTCACAGGCGTAAGACGATGCGGGAAATCCACTTTGTTCTTATTGTATATTGATTATTTAAAAGAAACGGGCGTTGCTGAGGAACAGATTGTCTTCATCAATCTTGAAGATGTAGACAATGAACACTTGTTAGACTACAAAACCTTGCACACCTATGTTAAAGAAAGGCTATGCAAAAACAAATACACCTATGTTTTTATAGACGAGGTGCAGAAATGTCTCCACTATGAAAAGACAGTTGACAGCCTGTTCATAAAGGAGAATGTTGATGTCTATATAACCGGATCCAACGCTCATATGCTTTCAGGAGAGCTGGCCACCCTGCTTTCCGGAAGATATGTAGAAATCCGCATGCTGCCCTTATCATTCGCAGAATACCTTATGTTCATCGGAAATGAGAAAGGCAAATCAGGCTTGTGCGAAATAAGATCTCATTTCACCAATTATATCCAATATGGTTCCTTCCCGTATGTGGCGGCGCTCCAAAATGATAAAAGCATCATCAAGGACTATATTGATGGTATCTATAACACCATCTTGTTAAAGGATGTGGCAACCCGGGAGGGAATTACCGATGTTTCTGTACTGGAAAACATCGTAAAATTCTTGTGCAGCAGTATTGGCAGTCCCATATCGGCAAAGAAAATCAGCGATGTCATCAATGCAAGCGGCAGAAAGATTTCGGTTAATACGGTTGAGTGTTATCTGCGTGCGTTGGTCGACAGCTTTTTATTTTATAAAGCCAACCGTTTTGACATCAAGGGCAAGCAAAACTTAAAGACCCTGGGCAAATATTACATTGTCGATACAGGACTCAGAGATATACTTGTGAGTTCCAGCAGCATGAACCTAGGACATCTTCTTGAAAATATCGTCTACCTTGAACTCATCCGGCGAGGCTGCAAAGTCCATATCGGCAAGCTCGCAGAAAAAGAGATCGATTTTGTTGCGAGTAATGCCGGTGAAACGATTTATTATCAAGTATCCGCATCCACTCTTGATGACAACACATTAAAGCGCGAGCTTGAACCGCTGCAGAAAATCTCCGACAATCATCCAAAGTATTTATTGACACTGGATGAATATATGCCTAGCGCCAATTATGACGGAATAAGAAAAGTAAGTGTGCTTGATTGGTTGCTCAGGGACTGTAACTAAATTCCAGATTCTACAAAAAAGAAGGACAGACCCATTACGGTCCATCCTTACTCAAGTCCTGCCACGTAACAGCTACGGCATCTGACCTGATTGTCCCATATTTTAACCGACTTTGCGTGTTTTGCTCCCTCTAGCGTTCTTTCACCCACTTCGCAATCTTGGGCCCAATCTCCTTCTGCGCCTTGGAGCTGACGAACATGCCAATATGCCCCACAGGGAATTCCAGCAACGCCTTATCCTTACTGGGAATCGAATCTACGAACGGCCTCGTCGAAGCCGGCGGTACCAGATGATCCTTTTGAGCCAGCAGACACAGCACAGGCATCTTAATATTCTTCAGATTCACAATGCGCCCGCCCACTTCAAGCTCGTTTTTAATAAGCTTATTCTGTTGGTAGAGATCCTTAATAAATTTTTTCAACATCGGTCCGGCCTGATCCGGGCTGTCATAAATCCACGTCTCCATCCTCAGGAAGTCCAGCAGCGCCTCTTTGTCATCCAGCTGATCGATGAAGTTTAAATACTTGTCAAAGGAAAGTTGGAAAGGCTTCAGCATGTTAAACCCATAGTTCATGGAACTCCCGGCCAGGAGGCCATTCGCTGAGCCAACCATGCTGTCAATATCCATCCCAATACTCCACCTAAAGAGCAGGCCATCCGTCGTGTCAAAATCAAAGGGCATGACCAACGTCACCAGGTTTTTAACCTTTGCCGGATAGAGGGCCGCATAAATCGCGCTCAAGGTTCCCCCCTGGCAAATCCCGATCAAATTAACAGCGCCCAGCTTGTGTTTTTCCCGCACAAAATCCACCGCATTGTTCAAATAGCCGTCTACATAATCCTCCATGGTCAAAAACTTATCCACATGAGTCGGATAACCCCAATCGATCATATAAACATCCAAACCCTCAGCCAGCCACTTTTTCACAATACTTCTGTTTTCCTGAAGATCCAGCATATACTGCTTATTGACCAATGCATAACACACCAACACAGGAACACTGTGGGGTTTCGAAACCTCAGGAATGTAATGGTATATCTTCATCCTATCCTCGCTGTATACCAGCTCCTTCGGCGTCATTCCCACTTCCACTTCCTGGATTTCCATCATATTCTGCAACCCGCTCATGAGTTTGTTATTCATGGTCAGTGCATCCTGCATGGATTTTTGCATGTCAAAACTGTATCCATTCACTCGAAGACCACACTCCTTATTATAAGTCTTGAACTCTTCCTGAATTTTTAACTCTCCGCCTCACCCAAGACAGTTATGACGTCTTTTTAGCCTGAGCGCTCTGGGATCTCGGCGCACTTGGAGCCTTAGTCTCCTTGGCATCCTTTAAGTCCTTCAAGTCCTTCTCCAGCGCCTTGACGCGTTTGCGCAGCTCGTAAACTTCCTCTTCCACACTATCCAGCTCACGCCGATTCGGCAGCGGCAGGAACCCCAGCATATCCTGCATGAAATCATCATACAAGATCTTCAGCTTAGAACCCGCACTGACCGTTTCATTCATGATTTTGGTAAAAGCCTCTGTGACAAACAGATCCTGGAAAGCCTTCTCATTGAACGCCGACCACACCTTATAGAACTCCATAAACGTCTGGGGCAATTTACCTTGTCCCTGGAGTTCACCCAGATGGGCCAGAAGCTTCTCCATCGTCTCCGTCATCATTGTGGAAACAAGAACATTGTATTCGTTGAACCGAATCACAAAGGTCACATAATAATCCAGCAGCTTCATCATCTTTTCGACAGTCTCGCGGTTCGCGCCCACCGCCGGAGCGTTCAACACCTTAGCCAGGGAATTCTTATAGATCTCCGCCCAAGCTTTAAGGAATTCCATATACGCCTCTTTATCGCCCTGGAGCGCTTTGACCAAGTATCCCTGAATCTCCGAGGACTCTTCCAACCAAGGCTTGAAGAAATCTACAAAAGTCTTTTGCATAAGAGAGAAGCTTTCCATTGGCATTGAAAAAGCATTCTTTAAGGCTTCCGGCATAAACGGCTGCATAAAGGTTCCCGTCATGTTCTGATAGGCTTCCATGATCGGCTTGGCATAAGCATTCCAATCCGGAATATCCATAGGTATGTTTTTCAGGAAAGTATCCCAGTAGGACTGCAGGCCCGTGAACATCTGATAAGAATTCATGAACCGATCAAACCCCTCCTTGAGAGATTGGTTCGGGATAAACATGGACATGTTTTTCATCATATCCTGCCATTGCTGGTACATCTGATCCATGAAATTCTTCGGATTACTCTCATTGGCGGCATTCCCACTGAACATGGAAAGCATCGGATTCTGTGTGAAATTCTTCATCCACATCTCATAAAAAGCGCCCATCGGGTTGGCACTTTCTCCGCCTGATGCCGATGCCGGGGCATTCCCCGTTACCTGCGCCATCTGTGAAGCCCATGCATCATACATACTCTTGTTCATGTCCATCCACATCGAAAACGGATTCTGTGAATTCTCGCTCATACTCATTCTCCTTTCATTTGAGGCTGGTATGCCCAGCCAGGCGATATCTTTCAGCTGTCCGATTGTCCTTCGGCTTACTGACATAGTCCTCAGCAAGCTGATTATCTTTCAGCTTGATCAGGCGGGGAAAGTCGCCGCATGCTTTCATTAACCCCATACAGCTTATCATACCATTTTCTCTCCTCCTCTTTCAATGATTAATTCATACAAATTTCTCCCCTTTATCTATGCAACTTTAAAATCACATCATTTAAAAATATTATAGCCCTCGCCAGCCCCTTACAGCCCCTATCCAGCGGCCCCTGTCAAACTCATTTAGTTACAGCCCCTTAGCGGCAGAACTCCACCACCATAATCTCCAGCAAAAAATGAGCTTCGCCCCCTCCTGTCTTGATTTTGATCTCCGTGTCTAAACACATCTCCAAGAACCGCACCAAACGCTCCGACTCAAACCGGCCCGCCTGAGTCAAGATCTTTCCCGCCTCATAAGGGGATCGGATCCCTGCCGCCTCCATCAGGAAATCCCGGGCCGAACCCCCAGAACCCCCACTCCCTTGAGTACGGCTCACCATACATCCCGCCAGCAGCAGCCGGATATGCCGGACAATCATGGCATGTACCCGCATATAATACTCATGACGCAGCACATCACGCAAGCAGGAAAGCCCCTCCTGAACCCGGCGCCCAGCAATCGCATCCAGCAGCACAAAAATTGACGCCTCCACCCTCGGCACACACAAGCACTCAATATCTGCCCGCTTAATTTCCTGCCGATCCCCAATAAAAACGCCGCACTTTTGAATTTCCTGGCTCAGAATACCCACATGACGACCGCTCCATTCTACCAGGAATCCCGCCGCCGCAGGCGATATCTTTTTGCCCCAGCGCGCTGCCTCTTCCTGAACCCAGCCCTGCCAATCACGAAAATTCTGCGGAAAAGAAAAGTCAACAACCTGACCCTCCTTAGCTATAACCTTATACAGTTTCCGCGTACGGTTAACCTTCTCCGCCATGAGCACCAGACAATTTTGCGGATTCGGCTTCCGGCAATACTCAATCAGTTGGCCGAGACCCGCCTCATTGTTATCACCCTTGCTGCCGCCACTGCCGCCGCCACTGCTGCCGCCGCTGCTGCCCTCTCCAGCCTTCCCCAATACCAGGGAATCCACCACGACCAAACGCCCGGAAAAAAAGCTCGGAGTCTGCGCCGCCACCACAATTTCCTCAAATTTAAGAGCCCCCTTGCCGCTGAACACCTCAATAGAGCTGCCCGAAGGATCCGCCTCAAGAAACCTGTGTTTAAGCAGGCGCACCCCCTCCCTCATGGAATAGCGATCCTCACCGTACCACAGCTGCACCGGCGCGATCTCCCCCGCGGCAACTTTTTTTTGCAGAATTTGCAAGACGCTCATCCCTACACTCCCTTAAAATCCAGCGTCGCAAACAAATCCTCCAAAGTCTCCGCCCGCCGGATCATCTGAACACTGCCGTCCGGTTTGAGCAAAAGCTCTTTCGGTCGTAATTTCCCATTATAGTTGAATCCCATGGCTTGTCCATGAGCGCCTGTGTCATGGATCACCAGCAAATCCCCAACCTCAATGGGGGGCAGCATCCGGTCCGTGGCAAATTTATCATTATTCTCACACAGCCCTCCCGTGACATCATAACAGAAATCATGAGGCACCTCTTCTTTGCCCAAAACAGTGATATGATGATACGCCCCATAGAGACCGGGCCGCATAAGGTCGGCCATACTGGCATCCAAGCCCACGTAGTCCTTATAGATCGCCTTTTTATGCAAAACCCGGCTGACCAGATAGCCGTAAGGTCCTGTGATAACGCGCCCACATTCCGTGGCAAGGGTTGTCGGGTTCTTCATCCCCAAGGGCAAGAGGATTTTCTCGTAAAGCCGCTGTACAGACTCAGCCCATTTTTCCAGGTTAACCGGCTGCTGCTCCGGATGGTATGGAATGCCAACACCGCCCCCTAAATTGATGAACTCTAAGCAAATAGACAATTTGTGAGAGAGTTCCGCCGCCAAATCAAACATCACCTGGGCTGTCTGTACCAAATTTTCCATATCCAATTCATTAGACACCACCATGGTATGCATGCCAAAACGCTCGACACCTTTTTTTTGGGCCAGCGCATAGGCTTGAAAAATCTGATCCCGGGTCAACCCAAACTTAGCCTCTTCCGGCGCGCCAATGATGGTATTGCCTTTCCCTCTAATGCAGGATCCGGGGTTACAGCGAAAACTCAGCAGTTCCGGCAGCCCCGCCTCCCGGTCGAGGAAGTCGATATGGCTGATATCGTCCAGGTTGATCGTCACTCCCAGTTCCCGGGCTTTGCGGTATTCGTCGGCAGGAGTATTATTCGATGAAAACACAATTTCCGCACCGGTAAGACCCACCCTGTCCGCCAAAACCAGTTCAGCCATGGAACTGCAGTCCGCTCCTATGCCTTCTTCCTTGAGTATCTTCATAATATAGGGGTTCGGCGTAGCCTTGACCGCAAAATATTGCTTAAAAGGAATCCAGTCAAAAGCGCGCAAAAATCGCCGCGCGTTGTCTCGAATAGCCTGTTCATCATAAATATGGAAAGGCGTCTCAAAGGTTTGGGTCAACTTTTCGAGAGTTGACAAATCAAAGGGTAAAGTCTTGCTCACATCCATCTCCTCTTTCATTATAGGGTAGGCTACTCGTATATCGTACCATACTGCTCAATTCTGGGCAATATCCTCATTTTTCAACTTTTTTCAAGATCCTTCTTTTCAAGATCATGATGACACCCATGTTGAGCAAAAAATGGCACAGAATCACGACCCAAAGATTACCACTAACCAAGTAGACAAGCCCCAGACCACAGCCCAGCACAAGACTGACAGCCAGCAGCAGGACACGCTTTAAATAGCGTGTATGAATGAGAACAAAGAGCAAAGTCGCAATCCAGAACCCAAAGGTATTTTGCAGAACACCGCGAAACAAAAATTCTTCGCTGATGGCTCCTATCGCAAAAATTGCTGTGAGTTCAAAGAGATTGAATTTTTGGGCCAGCTGATTGTTAATTGGCTCAAACCAATAGTGGCGGGGTACATAACGCAATATCACCCATTCCAACCCCACCATTAAAACAGGAAAGGCGATAATAAGCACCGCATCCGGCGCCGTCGCCGGCAAAGCACTCAGCAGGTCTTTGATATAGACCCCAATAGAAATTTGACAAAAAAACAGAACGAGACACGCGGCCAAAACGGTCAATACGACTGTTATGGCCAAGCTCAAGAGAATTTGTTTCCGCGTCACTTGAACGTCTGGCAAAAAATCGCTCATGGACAGCTCCTCCTTGGGACCCCCTCTGCTGTTTGACAATATTCTGTCGATCGTCTTTTATTATACATCATTATCAACATTTACCTGAGTATTTTTATAGAGACAACAGATAATAAAGGCGTTACTATAATTATTACCGTAAAAGGAGGGAAACAACAATGGCTAATACACGTCAAAGCGCGTCTCCTGGCAGCACAGGCGCGTTGGATCAATTGAAGTATGAAGTGGCTAATGAACTGCATGCCAAACTCGGTCCCGAAATCACATCTCGTGAAAACGGATCTGTTGGCGGCGAAATGACAAAGCGTTTAGTCCGCTTTGCTGAAGATAGCCTGAAAAACGGACAGAAAATCTAACGAAACGATTAATATAGTTTATCGACTAAAGAGAGTGCCTGGCATCAGGCACTCTCTTTGTGTCTGATAACATACCCTCCTTCCTTGTAAAATGTGCTGTCGTCACCTAAAGTACAACCTGTCAGCGTCATTCCGTCATTCCTTTCTCACCCTAAAAGTCGGATAAACCTGTATTTAAAACGAAGCTCCTGAATAAGTTTTGGACATTATCCCATTGACAACAGACTGTGATATCCCTTAAAATTTCAGTAACAGGAGTAACCAGTGGTGAAAGAATCACCCCATCGCCTACTGATAGGTCGCCTGAACACGCCCGCACCCAGTCGGGAACGTCCGCCTTCTTGATGGTGTTGTTTTCGATCACCCACAGGCCGTAGTCATTGGTTGCCCATACCTTGTCCTCGTACCACACCAGGTCTTGCAAACGCAGGGTTGAGGGGTCTTTATCCGGCTCCTCGTTTTCAAGCCTTTCCCAGCGGTCGTCGCGGCCACGGAAGATTTTTCCTCTCCCTCCTGAAAGGTACACCTCGCCGTCGCCGCCGCAGCAGACGGCTGTGAAGTCGATGTTTGTGGGGATCGGAATCTGGTGCGCTTTCTTGCCGTCGAAGTGCCATACGTCGCCCTTCAGACCGGCAAGATAGATGTCTTGCTCATTGAAGCCGTCGAAGTCGGCGAAACCACAGTCGCTCGTAGTTCTTGGAAAGTGTTCGCTGAAACTTTGCCACTCGCCCTTGCCTAAGCGTTTGCCCAAGAGTTCTGGTATTCTTTTGGCGTAATGTGCATTTCTCTCCTCCTTATCCTTATGGAAAATCATTTAGTGCCGTGCTCACTGTTCTGTTGCAACAGCAATCGTGGCAAACTCGTGAATCCGGCAGCGCATCGGAGTGCGTTCTAATGACCCTTGTAGCTGTCACGTAACCCCACAAGACGGTTGAAAACAAGACCAGGTTCTTTCTCTTTACTATCCAAGCAAAAATACCCTTGGCGCAAAAACTGGAAACGGTCTGTCACCTTGGCTTCACGCAAGCTTTCCTCCACCCAGCCATACAAACGGGTTAGAGAGTGAGGATTGATTCCTGCGTATGTGCTCTGACCTTCTAATGTCTGATCGGGGTCAGCCAGGTACAAAGGCTCAAACAGACGAAATTCCGCGGGAAGCGCGTAATCGCCAGCCACCCAATGCAAAGTCCCTTTAACTTTGCGGCCACTTGTGGCGCCGCCGCTTTTGCTGTCAGGATCATAGGTACAGTGGACTTCAGTAACACCACCCTGCTCATCTTTAACCACATGGTCACAACGAATAATATAGGCGTGTTTAAGCCGGACTTCCCCACCTGGCTTGAGGCGGAAGAATTTTTTGGGCGGATCTTCCATGAAGTCGCTTTGCTCGATATACAGTTCACGGCCAAAGACAATCTCCCGGGTTCCCGCCAATGGATCTTCAGGGTTATTCTCCGCTGCCAGGGTTTCATGGTTTCCTTCCGGATAATTAGTAATCACAAGCTTGAGAGGCTCCAAGACCGCCATAACACGTTTGGCGGACATATTCAGCTCTTCCCGGGCACAATGTTCCAGAAATCCCATTTCCACCACACTGTTGGCCCGGGCCACGCCAATGCGTTCACAAAAGGCGCGGATGGCCGCCGCCGAATAGCCCCGGCGGCGCAGCCCAGACAAAGTAGGCATACGCGGATCGTCCCAGCCGTCAACCAAGTTATTTTCCACCAAATCACGCAGTTTACGCTTGCTCATAACAGTTTGAGTCATATCCAGCCGGGCAAATTCATACTGGCGCGGGCGTTTCCCCAAAGGAAACACCTTCTCCACAAGCCAATCATAAAGAGGACGGTGATCTTCAAATTCCAGCGTACAGAGAGAATGGGTCACGCCCTCCAAGGCATCGGATAAGGGATGAGCAAAATCATACATAGGGTACACTTTCCAATTTTCCCCTGTCCGGTGGTGGGATACATGCAGCACACGGTACAATACCGGATCCCGCATATTCAGATTCGGAGAGGCCATATCGATCCTGGCCCGCAGTACCTTGGTTCCGGCGGCAAACTCACCCGTCCTCATCCGCGCAAATAGATCGAGATTTTCGTCAATGGAACGGTTCCGGAAAGGGCTGTCCTGACCCGGAGTACTGAGAGTTCCCCGGGTTTGGCGGATCTCCTCCGGGGACAGGTCGCAGACAAAAGCGTCCCCCATTTCGATAAGGCGCACGGCCAAGGCATAAAGCTGCTCAAAATAATCTGAGGCAAAATATTCCCGCTCATCCCAGTCAAAACCCAGCCAACGCACATCTTCCTTGATGGATTCCACATATTCCTGATCCTCTTTGGCTGGATTCGTATCATCAAAACGCAGGTTGCACACTCCGCCAAATTCTTGAGCCAGCCCAAAATTCAAACAGATGGACTTGGCATGTCCAATATGAAGATATCCGTTGGGTTCGGGAGGAAAACGGGTTTGCAGACGCCCTTCATGGCAGCCCTCTTGCAGATCGTTTGAGATCTGGGTACGCAAAAAATTAGAAACAGGTTCAGTTGGATTTAAAATCGGTATGCCCTCCTTTGTGCAGGTTCCTCTTCATTTTCCTATTTAAGAGCAATCGCTTCAAATTCCACCAAAGCGTCCAAAGGCAATCCCGCCACCTGGACACAGGAACGCGCGGGAAACGGCTGCTGGAAATAGGTGGCGTACACCTCGTTCATTGCCTTAAAATCAGCCATGTCTTTTAAGTATACTGTGATTTTTACAACCTTATCCAGCCCCGAACCGGCCTCCTCCAGGACCGCCTTAATATTGTTCAACCCCTGCCTGGCAGCCTGGACAATATCTGTTGCCACATGACCGTTAGCAGGATCAATGGGAATCTGTCCCGATGTGAAAATTAAATCTCCCGTATCTATCCCTTGGGAATAAGGACCTATGGCGGCGGGAGCCTGAGAGGTTATAACAGAAGTTTTGTAAGTTTGTGGCATAAGGGATATCCTCCTTTTTTCCTACACTCATTATAGAGGGTTTTGGGGAATGTATCAATTATGTGAGCACACTCCATTCTACGGGATTGTGCGTTTTGCATGAAATTACCAGTAAAAAAAGATGATTTTCTCACACAATTCTCAGTTTCATATTGTATGATATATATATCCTCCTCTTTTCCAGAGATGAAAAGAGCCCTCGCCGTTCCTTAGGGAACGGCATTTTTTTTGCATAGAAAACGATTTGGATCCCTTCATTCCAACATCCCTAAGTCCTCATACTCCTGCTTCTTGCTGCGCGCCATCAGCTCCTGGACAACACTGTCAATCGGTTCGTTCTCATAAAGAACTTGATACGCTTTTTCTGTAATTGGCATTGAAATATTCAGCCGGCGGCTCAGGCCATAAGCCGCTCGGGTAGCCCGGACACCCTCCACAACCATGCCGATTTCGGCCTGCACCTGTTCCAAGGATTTCCCGCCGGCCAATGCCCTTCCCGCGCGCAGATTACGGCTGTGGGAGCTTGTGCAAGTCACCACTAAGTCGCCCAACCCCGTCAACCCGGAAAACGTAACCTCCCGTGCCCCCACAGCCACGCCCAGCCGCGTGATTTCTGTCAAACCACGGGTAATGAGAGCAGCCTTGGTGTTATCCCGGGATCCTTGACTTTGGCTGCCTTCCAGAACCCCCGAACACAAGGCGATCACATTTTTGAGCGCCCCCCCCAACTCAACGCCAATAACGTCTGAATTGACATAAACACGGAAAAAGGACGTCATAATGAGCTGCTGAACCGCCAGAGCCGCCCTCTCATCTGTAGACGCCGCCACCACAGCCGTGGCCTCTTCCCGGCCAACCTCCTCAGCGTGGCTGGGCCCCGAGAGAACCACCACAGGACACTCAGGCAGCACCTGTTTTATCACCTCCGAAAGACGCAGATGGCTGTCTTCCTCAAGACCTTTCGCCAAATTCACCACCAAAGTCCCCTTGGATACAAAAGGCTGGAGACACTGAGCCGCTTCTCGTACCACATGGGAAGGAACCCCCAGAAAAATAGCGTCATACCCCCCCGACCGGGACAATTCATCCACGGCATGAACCGTCTCCGGCAGGATCACTCCCGGCAGATAGCGGGCATTTTCTCTCCTCTGCCGTAAGCCCTCAAGAATATCAATGTCAGCGCTGCGTCCCGATAAATCCACCTCATTGCCCGCATGGGCCAAAGTATACGCGATGGCAGTTCCCCAGCTGCCACACCCCCACACAGCCACTCTTTTCATGTCAAGCTCCTTTCTCCCCGTCTCCTATAGCATACTATGTTTCATATATGTTTATTTTTTTTATTCACTTCTTTTTTACCCCATTCGATCCGAGTCTCCGTTCCGGCAAAAAGACGTTTCATATTCTCCTTGTGTCGAAGCAGAACAAACCCCACAGCTACCCCAATAAAAATCTTATAGGCCAGAGGCGTTGGGAAAACAAAAGTCATCCCCAAAGCCGAAAGGCCCGCGAAGATTGAAGCCAGAGACACATAGCGTGTTAACACAACCGTGGCCACGAAGGCGATGAGTCCGATTCCCATGGGTATCGGGATCACAAAAAGGGCGGTCCCCAAAGCACAGGCTACCCCCTTCCCCACAGGTCTAAATTTGAACCAAGGGTTCCAGTCATGCGTTACAAAGGCAATAATGCCGCCCACCACGGCGCCCCAGTCTCCAAGAACTGTGAATACAAGCCATGCCGCTGCGAAGCCCTTGACAACATCAATCCCCAGCACCAAAAACCCCCATCTTCTTCCCAGAACACGCATGGTATTGGTGGCTCCCATATTCCCGCTGCCATATTGGCGAATATCTATCCCTTGACATTTCCCGATCAGATAGGCACTGGGAATACTGCCCAAAAGGGCCGCGAGAAGAAGCATAAGGATAATCAAAAAATAATTCATTGTGATCACCTCAATATACTCAATTAATGATCCCTTTCCCGTTTCCGGACAAACAAACGAATCGGGGTTCCCTCAAAACCGAATGCCTGACGCAATTGATTGATCAAATAGCGTTTATAGGAAAAATGAAGCAATTCGGGATCATTGACAAAAAAAACAAACGTCGGGGGTTTCACCCCCTGCTGCGTTGCAAAAAGGATATTCAGAAAATGTCCGTTGTCTCCAGGCGGAGGATTCAAATGAAGCCATTCCCGCAATTGCTCATTGAGCAGAGCTGTGGTCACGCGGCGGCAATGCTGCTCCGCCACGAAATCCACCAAATCCATAATCTTGTTGACCCGCTGGCCGGAAGAGGCGGAAATGAATTGTGTCGGCGCATACGCCAAGAAGCTCATTTCCGACCTGATATCTTTTTCGAAGTGGTCAAGCGTTCTATGATCCTTGGAGATCAGATCCCATTTGTTCACCACGAGAATGATGCCCTTGCCCTTATCATGCGCATACCCAGCAATACGTTTATCCTGATCCGTCACCCCTTCCGTCGCATCCAACAGCATCAGGGCCACATCGCTGCGGTCAATGGCCCTGAGGGAGCGGATGACACTGAAATTTTCGGCCAGATCCACAATTTTCTTCTTGCGCCGAATACCAGCCGTGTCAATCAGCACATAATTCTTGCTGTCATACACAAAAGACGTATCAATGGCATCCCGGGTCGTGCCGGGAATATCGCTGACAAGCACCCGTTTTTCTCCCAGCAGACGGTTGACAAGAGAGGATTTACCTACATTAGGACGACCGATGACAGCAATTTTCACCGTTTCGGGACTGTAGTCTTCTTCGGCCTGATCGGACAAATGAGCTGTCACCTCATCCAGAAAATCTCCGATATTCAGCCCGTGAGCCGCTGAAACCGGTATAGGATCTCCCAACCCCAAAGTGTTATATTCGTAACTTTGAGCTTCGAACCCTGGGAAGTTTTCCACTTTATTAACCGAGAGCACGACAGTTTTTTTCGCGTGGCGCAAGGATTTGGCAATAGCCTCATCGTCGGAGGTCAGTCCAGCCCTTCCATCGACAACAAAAACCACAACGTCAGCTTCTTCGATCGCAACATCGACCTGCTGCTTCATCATAACCGACAGAGGGGTGGAATGATCCTTGAATTCGATGCCCCCTGTGTCGATCAAAGTGAAGGCCTTTCTTCCCCACTGCGCGTCAAAATACAGGCGATCCCGCGTGATCCCTGGGGTGTCTTCTACGATGGCAATGCGGCCGCCGGCAATTCTGTTGAAGAGTGTGGACTTGCCAACATTGGGTCTGCCGACAATGGCGACAAGGGGTTTGGCCATAGTTTCCTCCTTTCAGCAAGATAGATCTAACGCGGGCTTTGCCCGCAAGTGGTCAGTGATCAGTGGTTAGTGGTCAGTATTGGATTTTCTTGTTTTTTATTGACGCTTCGCGTCCATAAGTTACTATGCATCACCAGATTGTACCTCACAAGTTTTCTTCCAAAAGGTTATTCCATAAGACTGAACCCGTTTAATAGCGTTTCCCAAAAAAGCGTCCTGATATCTTTGTGTTTCAATTTGTGTCATAGCTTCCTGCGTCAGACGCGGAATATCTTTCGCTTCCTTAGCATGTTTAATTTCTATGATCAGCCCCAGGGAGCCATCAGTGGTCGTGAGAAGGAGGTCGCTTCTTCCATTGCCAGACTCGCGGTTGGATTTAATGGCCCAATCCGCTCCGCACCCGATCAAAAGCCCTGTGAGAAAGCCATGATAATAATACTCATAATTATCAAAGTAGCTAATGGTCACACGCAGCTGATTCTCTAGAATTTCTTTAATCGTATCACAGTCAGCCTGCAAAAAGGCGTGATACAACCGCTGGAGTTCCGACTTTGTTCTGGCATTAGTGAGCTGCCCGCGAAACCATTTCCGGATTTTTTCAATAAAGATTTCCCGCACTTCAAGGTTGGGGATAAGCAGTTTGACAGATTCTGATGGCAGACTCATTGGTTCCTTGGCTCTTGTCAGATATCCGGTAAGAAAAAGCACACTCCATACATGATCAATGTCTTCATCAAGTTCGGAATAAGTAAGATCTTCTCTAATGATCTTTGTCACAGCTCTTCCGGCAACAAGCTCTTCGATTTCGGTTCGGGTAACGGTATCGGCTTTATCAACAAAGTGTCTGACCAAATCATTGGAGCTGGTATTGTTCCAATAAGCTTTGGGCCGGACATCAGGATCCGCCACAAGTTCAGCCACATGGTTAATGATATCCCAAGGACAATACATACTCGTGTTCCCAAAACGGTAGCCGTTGTACCATTCTCGCAGATCATCATACGCAAAGGAGAGGCTATAGTCATCCAGTATCTTTCTGACCTCATTGTCTGTGAAACCAAAGTGCTCATGGTGGAGTTTATTTGTGATGGAGTTGATTTTAGGGTTGTTGATTCCGGTAAAAATGCTCTCTCGAGAAATACGGAGGCAGCCTGTTACAACAGCAAATTCCAAAGATGTGTTGGTCTTGAATGCTTCTCCCAAAAAAACACGCAAAAAATCAATCATATCATCATAGTAGCCGTTGTGGAAGGCTTTATCCAAGGGAACATCATACTCATCAACCAGAAGAAGGGCCTTTTGCCCATAGTGTTTTTGGAGTATCCGGCAGAGAAATTTTACACTGATCTCGAGTTGCTGTTGTGTGGCTGTTTGAGATTTTAAAGCCGCAAATGTCTTCTGGTCATCCCTGTCCAAGTGTCGGCTTTCCGCCAAAAAAGCCAGCCGGTCACATTCAAATGCCACCTGATAAGCAATTCGTCTCAAAGCATCCACAAAGGTTCTCCCCTGACAGCTTTTTAGACTCAGAAAAATTACAGGATACCGATTCATATAGCGCTCGCAGAGATCCTGTTCATTCATAATCTCCAGCCCGGCAAAGAGCCCTTTAGGATCTTGCCCGGCCCTGGTTGGCTCTGGGTGAATCCCAGCCGGCTCTGGGTCTATTTCAAAAAATGCCTGCAACATGCTCATTGTCAGCGTTTTTCCAAACCGGCGCGGCCGGGTAAAGAGATTAACTTCCCCTCTGGTTTGCAATAATACCCTTATAAATGATGTTTTATCCACATAATAGAAATTGTTTGTGCGTATTTTTTCAAAGCTGTCTGTCCCCACAGGTAAGATTTGATTCATATCCTGATCACTCCCTCATCGCCCATAACCCTAATGTACTGTCAGTATAGCACAGGGTGGCCTACGGCCACAACCAAGCCTGGATCAGGCCTGGATCAGGGAATCAGGATCCAATAGCCTCCAAAAATCCCCGGGCGCTGCTATCAACAATCCTAGCTCGTCCGCCCAGTTTCTCCTCAAGCCACTTGACCGAATGCCCGTCGAGAAAAATATCCTCATCTGCTTTCAACATAACACGAGGAATCACGAATTCCTCTCCTCCAAGATCCCCCACCTGTTCGGCAATATCTGTGGCAGTTACCAAACCAGCCACTGTGATTTCCGGCCCAAAAAAAGTGTTGCGAATGGGATGAATATGGATCTCCTCCGCTAGGCCCGCATAGGAAGGAGAGTTCTCTCTTGTCCAAGCCAAACATTTTTGTAAGAACGGCGCCCCTAGCATTCCCGTAATAAGATGGCGCACTTGTAACTTGGCAGCCGTTTGCAACACTCTATGTGCATGGCTCCAGCCGCCCTCCTCAAGCAGCACCTGCAACTCTTCCCGAAAAGAGCTCAACATGCCAACCCCGTTTTCTATCTGCTCAAACCCATCGTACTCCCCCGGAGGTGGTATGTCGCGCCCGCATGCCAAATAGAACTCATCGGCAAAATAAACAAGGTTTTTGCCGAACCGCTCTCTCAAGTCCTCTTGCCATCTGTTCCCTTCATCAAGAATACCCGCACATTCCTGCGGCGTCAAGCCCCGCAGAGGATTCAAGTGATCGCGGAAGCGCGTCAGTCCTACCGGAACCACCCCAATGGTAGATACCCGAGGATAGAGAGACGCCAATCGATGCACTGTATGATTCAGAACATCTCCATCATTGTATCCTGGCACCAGGACGATCTGTGTATGCATGTCAATCCCCTTTTGGGCTAAGCGAACCAGCTGTTTAGGCAGGTTGGCCGCTGCAGGGGTTCCCATCATGCGCACGCGAATTTCCGGATCCCAGGCATGGACCGAGATATGCAGGGGACTCACCCCCAGGGTCAGAATGCGCGCAAACTCTTCTTCCCCCACATTGGTCAGCGTAATATAATTCCCCCGGCTCACAGACATGCGGTAGTCATCGTCAAATTCATAGAGAGAGGCTCTAAGGCCCGGCGGCATTTGCTGAACGAAACAAAACACGCAATTATTATGGCATACCTTGAGCCCGTCCAGGGCCACATCAGCAAAGGTGATACCCAGATGCTCTTCTGGATGACACTCAATATCCAGCTCCCACAGTTCATCCTGGTCTCCTTTAGCAATAGTCAGGGTATAGGCTTCCTCGCTGGTTCCATATTGGAAATCCAGGATGTCTGTTATCCTTTGACCATCTACCGAAATCACTCTATCTCCAGGTTCAATGCCAAGCTCAGCCGCAATGCCCTGAGGATCCACATGAGAAATGAGGAGTCCTGGCTGTTTCAGCTGTGTCGGCTGTGTCGGCGGATTGGGAGAAGCTTGTACTGTTTGTTTCATGTATTTCTGTATTTGTATTGAAAGTAATGGCTCTTTCTTTCAAATCCAAAATCCTGATACAGCAAAGCCCCCATGTCAGAAGCTGTTACCTGAACTATACCACACCCATGTTCTTTTGCCTCATGGACGATTAAACCTAATAATTTCTTCGCAACTCCTTTTCTCCTATACGGCTTTAATGTATACATACTGGACACTATGCCAATTCGCCCTGTCTCATTTCCGTAATACGGGGGCTTTTCCACAAGTGATACCCCGCTTGTCGCTATAATTGTCTCGTTATCAATCCCTAACCAAGATATAAATGTATTATCATTGAAATGCCTGACATAGTAATCATGGAGCGGGCCCGCCAGCTCTGTTATTGCTTCTGCCCCTTCTTCCTGAAGTTGTTGTTTCCTTAATTCAATAAGTCGAATGACATCCGTTAATCCTGATTTTCTATAAATAATTTCGTCCATTCAAACACCCTCCTCAAATAGTCTCTGTCCCGCTGCCTTGAATGCTTGGGGGAGATCCTTGTTCATCGTTCGGAGTGGCGTTTTTGTCTGAGACTCCGCTCTTAGAAATTCGAGACGCCCTCACCTTAACCTCCTTGGTCATTCCCCGGGAAATATTGAGCAGAATACCCACCTCAAACAAGGAAATCAGCAGCGACGTCCCCCCATAAGATACCAAAGGCAGCGTTACCCCTGTTATCGGCATCACGCCAATAGCAGCGCAAATATTGATACCACTCTGAATAGCGATCAAGCTGGACACTCCAAATCCCAGCAATCGGCCAAAGTGATCCTGACAACGATAGGAAACATAATAACAGCGCATGATAAACAAGGCCAATCCCAACAAAAACACCACAGCTCCAAAAAACCCCAGTTCCTGCCCAATCACTGAGAAAATCATATCATTATAACTTTCCGGTAGTGCCCTAGCCCCCGCATTGCCGCCCATGCCAATGCCAAACAGTCCACCCATAGCTAAAACATATTGAGACAAAGCTGTTTGATGACCAATATCAGTAAAATTGTTCCATGGATCCAACCATCCTTGTATTCTCGGGTGAGTGGAAATATACATCCATCCCAGGCACAAGGCTGTGGGAATGCCGACGACGAAATAGCGCAACGACAGCCCTGTCTGAAACAACATAGCCGTAAGAGTCGCCAGCATAATCACTCCAGAACCCAAATCCTCCGTCAAAACCAGCACAGTAATCCCCAGCACCAGCAGACACGGCCACCATGCATCCCGAAACCTCCTTACCGGGTATTGGTCAAAATTATGAGCCAGGAAAATGACAATAGCCAGTTTCGCCAATTCGGAGGGCTGCAGCTGAAGGCCAAAAATATTAACCCAGCGCGCCGCGTCATTGCTCTGAACACCAATACCGGGAACATGAGCCAAGATAAGCAATCCGCCAACAGCAACAAGAGCCACGCCGCATATCCTGCGCCACTTGTTGAAAGGAATCATAAAAGCTAATAAAGCCGCAGCCAAACCAAAGAAAGCCCACATGAGCTGCAACAAGAAAAGGTGGTAAACCGTGTTTCCCTGCTGGTAAGAAAACCTCGCTCCCGCGCTGAGAACCATAACAAGCCCAAAAGCAAGAATAATAAAAGCCAACGCAGCCAATAAAAGATCGGGTTTTTGGAATTTCCGTTTTCTTTTCCCTTTCTCTTTTGCCATGATCCCCCTCGGAATGGATTTATATCTTGATTTTACCATAAAGCTTCAACATAGAGAACCCCCGGAAAGAGAGAATCTCTTTCCGGGGGTTCAAGGATTCAGTATATCAGGAACTTCCGGACTCCTCAGTCGAATCCCTTTCCTCAGAAAGATCATTTTTTTCCTCAGAAAGATCATCCTCCACAGAATCAGGCACTTCCTGCTCAGGCTGCCCTTTCTCGCCAATATCCGTGTCACCCTCAATATCCGTGTCACCCTCCGTACCCGTGTCACCCTCCGTACCCACGTCAGCCTCAGTATCCGCGTCAATCTCAGTGTCCGCGTCACCCTCAGTACCCGCGTCAATCTTAGTAACTGCGCCAATCTCAGTATCCGCGTCACCCTCAGTGGCCGCGTCAACCGGGGTACCCGCATCCACCGAAGTGGCCGCGTCACCCTTATTGGCCGCATCAGCCATAAACAACTCAGGGTTCTGCTCCAACAGATATTCGCGTATACTAAGGCTCATGCGCCTCTCTTCCGGTTTGCATTCAATGACCTTAGCCGAAATCGCATCGCCCACATGAACCACATCTTCAACCTTAGGGATACGATGAGGAGCGATCTGAGAAATATGCACCAAGGCATCCACTCCATCCTCAAGCTGAACAAAAGCCCCAAAGGTCGCAATGCGTACCACCGTCCCTTGGACAGTGGCCCCAACAGTATACCTGTCCGCCACACCCTCCCAAGGATTCGCCTTCAACTGCTTCAACCCCAAAGACACCTTGCCCGAGGTCGGATCAACAGACAGGATTTTAACTCGAATCGCAGAGTTAACACTGAGCACTTCCGAAGGATGCTGGATTCTGGAAAAAGCTATATCGGAAATATGCAGCAGCCCATCAATCCCTCCAATATCAATAAAAGCTCCAAATTTAGTCAGCCGTTGAACAACACCTTCAATCACATCTCCCACCTTTAAGGTGGCCAAAACCTCAGTGCGTCTCGATTCCTGCTCCTCATTCAAAATAACCTTCTGAGACAGCACCAGCTTTTTCTTGGATTCGTCATACTCCAAGACCCTGAGACGCAGCTCTTGTCCCACAAAAACAGACAAGTCCTCAACAAACCCCTGCTGAATTTGAGACGCCGGCACAAACCCCCGCATGCCCAAATCCACAAGAAGACCCCCCTTGACACACTCCATCACCCTGGCGCGAATCTCTTCTTTGGTTTCAAAAGCCTTAGCCAGCTGTTCCCGGGCCTCAATCTCAGCCGCCCTGCGTTTAGAGAGCACCGGATGTCCCTCTTCATTTTCCACCCGCAGCACCACAGCCGTAACAACATCCCCCAACTGAACAACATCTTCAGCCCGAGCCACCTTCGTCGAAGCCAGTTCCGCCAGAGGAATAACCCCTTCAGATTTCCAAGAGATATCAATAAAAACTTCATCATTGGAGATCTTGACAACCGCGCCGGAAACCAGCGCCCCTTTGTAGAGCTGGGGAAGAGACCCCGTATACTCTTCCATAGTATCGGGAAACTCATCCTCTGCCAAGCTTGCTCCCGGGGACGATTCAGCCCCGGAATCCGCTGGCACTGCCGTTTCGGGATCCGCTGCCGTTTCGGGATCCGCCGGCACTGCCGTTTCGGGATCCGGCGCCACATGCTCCGGTGCTAAATTGTCCTGAGTGATAAATTCTTCTGACATTTTTGTGTAGACCTCCTCAATAATCCAATCTGGTGTCGACGCCCCGGCTGTCAACCCGGCACTCCGACAATCGCGAAACCAGATCGGTTGAATTTCACCTGCTGTATCAATCAGGTAAGTTCGCGTTTTCTTTTCGCAAATATCCGCGAGTTGGCGTGTGTTAGAACTTGTTTGACTGCCGACCACAATCATCACATCAGACTCTTCGGCCAACTCCGCCGCCGCCTCTTGACGTTCATGGGTCGCCAAGCAAATTGTATCATAAACGATCAATTGATCGGTATGCCGCCTCAGCTCTTCAACAATACCATTAAATTGGCTTCGAGACAAGGTTGTTTGAGCAATAACGGATAAATTCGGATAATGCCCCATACTCTGCGCCTCATCCAGGGACGAGACAACAGCCGCATTCCGGCCTGCCCACCCCAGCAACCCTTGAACCTCTGGATGGGCACGATCCCCCACAATCACCACAAACCCCGATTGAGACGCTTCCAGCGCGCGCATCTGAGCCTTCTTCACAAAAGGGCATGTGGCATCCACAACTTGAATCCCCCGGCGTTCACTCTCCGCAAAAACCTGTGGCGGCGCTCCGTGAGAGCGAATGACCAATTTTTGATTCGATTCAACCTCATCCAAGACACGAACAACCCTGACCCCCTTATCCGCCAAGGCATTAACCACTTGAGCGTTATGGATCAGCGGACCCCATGAACAAATAGGCCCTTGGGCGCTTTCCTGCTCCGCAAGTTCGATGGCCCGTTTGACGCCAAAGCAAAACCCCGCTTTCCGCGCCTGCACAACCCTCAATTTTCGGTTGCCCCCCTTTTATTTTATTCTAGTTCGCTAATCGTCACAAAATCCCTTCTTTCTTACATTTTTTGCGATAATAATCGCCTCTTATCATCCTCCCAACATAGAAATGCTCTCCATAATCGCCGCCGCGATATATGTGCGGCGCTCCCGTTTATTCTCCGGCATATCCATAGCCTCCAGATACAAAGGATCTCCAATCATAATCCGGGTTCTGCCGCGAAATCCCTTCTTCCGGCCTCTCACCTTCATGATGCGAACCGGGATGACAGGCGCTTTCGATTTTTCCGCAATGAGCCCTACCCCATCAAAGGCCTTGTTCAGTTCGCCCGTTCCGGAACGCGTTCCTTCCGGAAAAATCGCCAACACCTTTCCCTCCCTAAGAAGGGACACCGAATACCGGATGGCGCTGACATCGCCCTCGCCCCGGCTCACAGGAAAACCGCCGCACTTGGCAAACAACCACCCCAAAACAGGAATGTCAAACAGAGATTGTTTCCCCATGAAGTGTAAGACCCGCCCCGGCATAGCACACGCCAAAAACACAGGATCGCAGACAGTAACATGGTTCGACGCGACAATACAAGACCCCTCAGCCGGAACATTGTGAGCCCCCTCCACACGGCACCCAACACTCTTCACCAAGACACGGGCTATAGGAAGCAGGATTTTGTATAGAGTCACGGCCTCACCCCCCTCACCAATTCAAGCACCCTTTCAACCACTTCGTCAAAAGCCATATAAGATGTGTCAATCAACACAGCATCCTCCGCCTGCACCATGGGGGCCGCCGCCCTCTGGGCATCCTGGCGGTCCCGGGCCTCCATATCCTCCATGACGCGCTCAATATCCACATCCCGGCCCTGTTCGCGCAAATCTTTCTGACGTCTCCGAGCACGCTCCCGCAAATCCGCCGTCAAAAAAATCTTCACCGGGGCATTAGGCAGCACACAACTGCCAATATCCCGGCCATCCAGCACTATCGAATTCTCCAAAGCCTTACGTCGCTGAAGTTCAGTGAGATATGTGCGAACACCGGGAACAACCGCCACAGCTGAAGCCCCCGCCGACACTTGCGGTGTGCGGATCGCCTCCGTAACATCAGTCTCATCACAGAAGATTCGGTAATGCTCAACATCGAAATCCAGCGTCGTTTCACGAACCACGCCCGCCAAAGCATCAGCATCGGCCAGGTCGATAGCCTGCTCCAGCGCCTTCCACGCGAAAGCCCGATACATGGCTCCTGTATCCAGATACAAGATACCCAGCCTCCGGGCCACCTCACGGGCAACAGAGCTTTTCCCCGCACCGGCCGGACCATCAATAGCGACATGCAAAAGATTGTTTTTAGTCATAAATTCTTACACCCTAATCTCATGATAGCTTCAGGATAGCTGAAATATCAGCAACCCGAAAAATACCGACGGCCAAGCTGATCATAAATCAACTTGATATTCGCGGCCCCTTAGGAAAAATTATAGCATATTAATTGATTTTTTTGAATTCCCTGAGTCCCCTATTCTCGTAATCGTTCAAAAATGTAAACGTGTTTCCCTCATCACTAATTTCAAAGGGAAGTTCATAGTCCGCATACTCAGGCCAATATTCCTTGATTTCCCCCCCTATATTTTGCCGGCTGTACACTTTCATATCAGAAAATCTGATTGTATTCGTCTTGTTTACACTATAGCTTCCGTATATGATTGTCAAATATTTCTTTACAACACCGTCATCAGAAAGAATCTCTCCGGATCTATACTCCAAGTATTGGTCGTTGTCTTTGAAGTAGAGCCCCCATCCCGCTTCACCGGTAGGATCCTTCAGAGTGACGGGCATTGCGTCACTGTCCCAGAAGTCAAATATGTAACTTCCCCTTGCCCATTTGCCCAGAATTGAGTTCTTGCTCTCTACCGTTGGAGTATTGCTCTCCGAAACCGTCTTCTTGTTCTTGTCTGACATCCTATAAAAAATCTTACTTGCCCGTTTCTCCTCGTCAAACTCAATAGTCATCGTTGCTTTTTCAAATTCATATGCCGCAAACAAAAAACCCTGCAAACTCCATCCAGAATAGCTGGGTTCGCCAAACATAGCCCGGAATTTTATCATTGTGTCCACACCTATTTCGATCCCAAAGAAGTCCCCTTTTCCACAGCCCAGGGCATTGAACGTATTGCCTTCTCCCGAAAAGAACAGATGCAGATCATCATTGGCGCGATCTTTCAGGAGAAAAATTTCTTCCTTATACAGATAGACCTCTCCCCCTTGGCCTTTTTTCCCAGTGTTTTCTACCTTGTCGTCCGCTTTATTGCCAAAATCATACCCCACCAAAGATTTCGTATTTCCCTCCTTGAGGTCTTTCGCATAGTCCTGTTCATTTTTAGGAGGTTCCACACTTTCGAGGTCTTGTGCCGGCCCCTGATCATTGAACAGGCCGCTCAGTACAAAAATGAGTACAATCACTCCTACAATAGCCAATATCCCAGAACCCAGAACAGCAATACGCCACCCTTTGTTTTTTCTGCCTTTGCGGCTATCAGATAGCGAAGGCGGCATATTCCCCTGTTGACTCACAGGAATATGCTTGACATTAGCTGTTATGCGAACGGTTTCACTTGCTTTCTTGTTCGCTGCCACAGCTTCCAAGGCCTCACGCATTTCGGTTGGACTTTCAAACCGCTCATGACGGTTAAACGCACAGGCTTTGGCCACAATCGCGTTCAGTTCCTGGCTGGTACCTTTAAGGTCAGGCACACGCTCGCCCCTCATGCGTCTCTGCATCGCTTCATCCCGGTGACTGGGCATGATAGCTTGAGGATGATCCGGCAGGAACGGGGTTCGGTTCTGATTCAGAAACCGGTACAGAACAATCCCCAGAGAATAGGTATCCACACTGGCTCCATACTCTTCTCCCCGGAAAACCTCCGGCGCCATGTAGGTGTGCGTACCTTTTTTAGAAAGTCCGGACATGGTGCGTTCAAGCTGCCGGGCAATCCCGAAATCCCCCAGCTTGTATTCGTCATGAAGAGAGATAAAGATGTTGTCCGGCTTGATATCGCGATGGAGGGTGTTTTGCCGGGCACACAGCTCCAAAGCCCGGCACATATGGATCCCCATCTTGACAACATCATCCTCAGCAAGAGGTGTTTGCATAACATGGTCGGAAAGGCTGGTCAGCAGCTCCATGCGAATCAGAATGTCCCAACCTATATCATCCTCTTTTTCAATAATCTGGTGATCCTCCAGACTGACAATATGGCTGGCGCCGCGAAACCGCCTCATCAGATCAATTTCAGAAATGATGTCCGTGACAAAAGCATACCAAAATTGGTGCATGGAAGCATCGTCAAATCCTTCGCTTTTCATCTGCCGTACTTCGCCCTCATCATGGGGGATGGAGATGATTTTCACTGCAGAATAATAGGTTCTGCCATACTCCTCCCGGCGAACTTTATAAACTTTTCCAAACCCTCCCTCTCCCAGTAAGGACTCAACATACCATGTGCCCCATAGCGGCTCATATGTCTTGATATCAGTCATTTTTCTCTCCCATGAGAAAGCATTCACTCTATGTTGCTAACTTAAGCCCTGCTCTGCTCTGCTGCTTCAGCTCCCACCTCATCGCCCTGTTCCATCGCATCCCTGTACACAGATTCCACCCGTTTAGCAAAGGTTCGAGCTGAAAAATCGCTTACCACAGCATCCGCCCCCTTGAGAATCCTTTCCCGCCAGGCATCATCATACAGCATCTTCTCCAACTGCTCCGGCAGCTCACTCATGTCCTCGAAAGTCACACCACTTGCGCCGTTCACAATAACATTATCCAGACACCTATCCGCCCGGGCTAATACAGGAATCCCCGCCGCCATAGCCTCCAGGTAGGTCAGACCTTGAGTTTCCGTCCTGGACGCGTTGATAAACACATCCCCCAAATGATAATATGTTCCTATGGTGCGGTACGGCTGTTCCCCCGCAAAAGTGACCCATTGCGCAATCCCTTTGGCGTTCACCAGCTCCTCAATAATCCCCCGCCAAGGTCCATCCCCCACCAGCAAAAACCTGACATGAGCATGATCCCTCATAAACTCCGGCATCACCTCGACAATATCCTCCAGCTGCTTTTCCTTGGCAATGCGGCCCACAAAAAGAATCACCTTATCCTCAGGCCCAATACCGTAGTGCTGCCTCAGGCGCGCCAGCTCATCCTGATCACAGTTCTCCATCCGGAACCGTTCCAGAGGCAAACCTGTTGGAATTGTCACAATAGGTGTATGGACATTATAGCTCGTTAACAGATCCCGTGTTTTCTCTGTGGGAACAATAAGCTTATCGCAGCCATTACAGAATATGCGGCTCAAGACACGCGCCGCCTTCTTTGATGTTTTGTCAAATTTCCCTCGGGTTATATAGTGCATATAATCTTCATAAATCGTATGATACGTATGCACCAAAGGTTTTTTCGCCAAGCGGGCCATGGCCTTGCCAAAAGTTCCCATAGAAAATTCCGTATGAGTATGAAAAATATCCAGCTTCAAACTGCGCACCTTATTAATCGCCATAGGATGGTAAGGCATCCCCATACGTTTGCTGGGCAGCCCAAAGAACGGCATACTCATCGATCTATGAACATTCACTTCCTGCCGGTCTATATGGGGGTTCGTCGTCGTAAACACATGAACCCCATGGCCCAATGCCTCCAACTCATCCCTAAGCATTTCAACAGAATTAGACACCCCATCAACCATGGGATAATAAGGATCTGTAAAAAGCCCAATGTTCATGACCGCCTCCTTCTTGCCGCATCCCGCGCATGAGCGCGGCCACGCAGAAGCGCATGCGTAAAGATACCGCAACTCAGACCTAACGAGATACCTACCACGCAGCCAAGAACAGTCTCCCCTATACCATGGCCCAAAAGATACCCTAAAAAAGACCCTACTGTAATGCCCAAAAGCAGAAACCCACTATAAAACAACCCTATCAGTTCACCATGATGAACCCGCATGTTATCCCACATCAAATATTCCTGGGCCCAGAACCCATCAAACACCAGTACAAAACTGTCAAAATCCGGCTCCTTCACTGCCGCCCTCTCCACCCTGCTCCAGACAACCCGGAAAGCCTCATCTTCCGACTTCCCCTCATTCATCAGCGTCTGCACAGTGTAACGGAAATACGCCTTTATATCCTCAACAAAAGGCGTTTCACGCGGTCTCAAGCTCACTTTATGATCCATCTTCCCGATCTTTTTCCTCAGCCGCTCCCTTTGCAGAAGAAGCGTGTTCTCCAGATATTCCTTATGTCCCCCTGCCATATTATCCAAATACCCTGCTTTGCGCGCCACTTTCTCCACCAAAGCCTCCAGAGAGTCTTCCCACCCCTTCTGGAAAAATTCCAACATCTCCTCAGAACTCGCCAACACCTCCCCAGTAATTTCCGCAATCTCCTCGGGACTTGCCAACACTTCCTGAGCCTCTTTCATAATCTCCTCAGACCCCTCTTCACTCTCCTCAGACCCTTCCATAATCTCCCCGAAATCTTGCTCACCATCCTCCGTCTCCTGCCAAACAACCTCGCTAAGGTCTTTGGGGATCTCCTGGAATCCCTTCACAGTCTCCTTAATGCTGTCCCCTTCCCCGGCGCCAGCCAAAACCTCCCCGGCATCTTGATTTTCCTGAAAGACCGCTTCCTTGTTTAGATTCTTTTCTGCCATGACATCAGCACCTTTCTTTAGGGACTGCCCCTTAATATAATCGCGCACACGCTACCGCCCTCTGCCACCCCTCCAGCAGACTCTTCCTCTTATCTTCATTGATACCGGCCACAAAAGCCTGAGTCCCTTGGCGCGCCACGACATCACTCATATTTTCCCATATTCCCGACCCCAGAGCGGCGGCGCATGCCGCCCCCCAAGCCGTCACCTCCGCAGAAGCCGGCCGCTCAATACGTATATCCATAATATCAGCTTGAAATTGCATCAGAAAGTCATTCTGCGCCACCCCGCCATCCACACTCATAACCCGGGCCGAGAAACCCCCATCCTGACACACAGCCTCCAGCAAGGCCGCATTTTGGAACGCCACAGCTTCCAAGGCAGCCCGCACAATATGGGCCTTCCGCGTCCCCTGCGTCACCCCCAGAAGCGTTCCCCTCACCTGAGCATCCCAGTAAGGAGATCCTAAGCCCGTAAACGCAGGCACGAACATCACCCCATCTGTATCCGGAACTGATAAAGCCATGCTCTGAGTCTCTCCCGCCGTCGCAACAAATCCCATCTGTTTCAACCATTGTATCACAGATCCCGCCGCAAAAACGCTGCCTTCCAAAGCATAACACGTCTGATCCGCCCCACTCCAGGCCACCGTTGTCAGAAGACCATGCTCAGAGAGACACGCCTCCGCTCCCATATTCGCCAGCAAAAAACAGCCCGTTCCATAAGTATTCTTAATCATGCCCGGTCCTATGCACCCATGCCCCAACAACGCCGCCTGTTGATCGCCCATCACCCCTGTGATCGGAACAGGATGCCCCAAAAAATCAGCACAGGTCTCCCCAAAAGAATCTGTCGAATGCCGGATTTGAGGCAGCGCTCCCTGGGGAACCCCCAGCTTCTCCAACAGGAAATCATCCCATGCCAAGTCATGGATATTGAAAAGCAGTGTTCTCGAGGCGTTCGTGGTATCTGTGTCATGCCCCCCCCGGGTCATATTCCACAGAAGCCACGTATCAATCGTCCCCACCAGGATGTCACCTTTTTCCATTCGAGCCCGCCACCCGGACATCTCCGGCCGGCGCAAAAGCCAGGAGATTTTCGTTCCCGAAAAATAGGGGTCCGCCACGAGACCCGTCCTTCTCCGCATTTCCTCAGTCCATGCCACATCCTCACGCAGCTCCTCACAGAGCTCGGCACTGCGCCGGCATTGCCAGACAATAGCCGGATAGAGAGGACGGCCCGTACAGGCATCCCACAGCACAATCGTTTCCCTCTGATTCGCAATCCCCAGGCCCCTGAGATCCAACCCGCTGAGACGGGACTCCCGCAAAGCCTCCCGGGCCACATGGCGCTGAGTCTCCCAAATCTCCGCCGCATCCTGCTCCACCCAGCCCGGCCGGGGATAAGACTGAGAAATCTCCTGCTGTGCCGTGCCCAAAACCGCTCCGTTTTCCATATTGAAAACCAAAGCGCGAGATGATGTGGTTCCCTGATCCAAAACCAGAATATAGGGCGAAGAGTGGGACATCTTGAACTCAGCTCCAATCGTTTACAGCACCTTTACATCTTATCCTTAATCTGTTCTGCCATATATTTTCCTATCTCCTTGTATCCTTCAACATTAGGATACTTTCCATTATCCGTATACTCCTTTTTAATCCCTTGCTGCTCACAGAGCAAATCTTGAAAATCAATCAGCTGCACAGAACTGGATTGCGCATAAGTCTTAAGCCATTCCCGATACTGATCAATCAAGGTTTGCTTATCTTTCTCCGGATACGAAAAAGGCATCACCAAAACAGGCGTAATACCCTTGTCTTCCGCTTTCTGGATCATCTTCGGAATGTTTTCCTTAAACATGTCTAACGAAACATCATGCACCGCGTCTCCCATCCCCGCAAAAATGATAACCATGGTAGGCTTCTGCCCTGAACGACCTGCCACAGCCTCATCAAACCTCTCCAGTAAATCCCCCGACCTCTGCACCATTCTGCCTTCGTTGATAACATCAACCTCATCCCCAAGATCTTTTTTAAGATCTTCTTCCATATATTTGGGCCATGACGCATCCTCTGTCTCCCTGACAGGATATCCATATGTATAGGAATCCCCCAGGCAAACAATAACAGGAATAGGCGACTCAAGGGGCACAGACTCATCAGCCGTTTCCTGCGTTGTATCAGGTGTATCAGGGGTGTCCTGAGAGTTACCTGAAAAGAAATTCAAATTGCCCCCAAACACAAAAATGTACACAGCAGCAGCCCCTGCCAAAACAGTTGCAACTATTGAAATCACACCAAGAACAACCCCTACTCTAGCCTTACCACCAGGATACCCTTCTTTTTGCGCCTTTTTTCCCAATATTATGGCCGTAATAGAAAGAGGCAAGTTGAGAATGAAACCAAGAATACCGCAAACAAGAGCTCCTGTGGCAGCGCCATTCCCAGGGTAATCCCCAAGATGATTCTCAGAGTACTCCTCAGAGCCATTCTCAGGATACCTGTCAGAATATTGGTCAGAGTATTGGTCAGAGTACTTGTTGGAGTATTGGTCAGAGTACTTGTCAGAGTGTTGGTCGGAGTATGGGTCAGAGTACTTGTCAGAGTGTTGGTCAGAGTACTTGTCAGAGTGTTTGCCGGAGTATTGGTCAGAGTACTTGTCAGAGTGTTTGCCGGAGTATTGGTCAGAGTACTTGTCAGAGTGCTGGTCAGGGTACTTGTCAGGGTACTTGTCAGAGTGTTGGTCAGGATAATCCTGAGAATTGTCATTAGGGGACGGATAATGTGACCGCGAGCTCGTCTCTGGCTGGTTGTGCGGATATTGCGACCATGGGCTTGCTTCTGGCTGGTTGTGCGGATATTGCGACCACGGGCTTGCTTCTGGCTGGCTGCGCGGATATTGCGGCCGAGGGGCCGTCTCCGGCTGGTTGTGCAACGAATATTGCGACTGCGGATCTGTTTCTGCCTGGTTGTGCGGCGGATATTGCGGCCATGGACTTCTTTCCAAATCCTCCCCACAATTTAAGCAGTATGGTGATGGGCCATCATTTGGGGTGCGACAGTTTGGACAAATCATAACAAAATCCTTCCTTTCTGTAATCTTTCCCGGATAATTACCCTTCGGTGATCGCCTCTTCCATCCCTTTATATAAATAATACCATAAATACTTTAAAATAGCTCAGAAACAACAGGAAACCAAAATATTCTCAATCCAAATAAGACATTACTTCATGCGTTATGTATATAGCCGCTTATTCAGATCTTTCTTCATAAGACTGCATTTCCTCCATGGCTGTTATCGTTTCCGTATTAGGGATATCCCTTGCAATTTCAAAAGGTATTCTTTGTCGCCTGACAACAGTTCTTGCAAAAACAGTAAACGCTGTAGTCATTGTCAACCCTAAATCTTGGCAAATACTATCAAACTCTCGTTTCAGATTCTCGTCTATACGAATATTTACATTGGTTTGCGCCATGACAAACACTTCCTTTCATGTTCCAGCACAATTATTATACTGTAAATTTATTTACAATGTCAATAAATTTATAAGCTATCCGAGTCTTTACTCTTTATTTCGATTGTATAGCGTCCGTGTTAAAGAAGCAGTTCTACAGAAAAAACAGTATCCGTGTGGGTGATATCTACACAACCCTTATATTTTTCTACAGATTTCCTAATGTTTTTCAGCCCGCAGCCGTGCCGGTCACCGTCTTTACGTGTCGCTATGCATTTTCCCTCTCCAGATTTATGATCATCCGTGTACTTAACCTCACCGTCAAAGGTGTTTTCCATCTTAATGAAAAGCTTCCCTTCGTTGAAGTTAATATTCAGCTTTATTACCTTTTCCTCCACCTTTGCTACCGCGTCCAGCGCATTGTCTAAGAGGCTGCCGATTATGGTTACAATATCGGCGACTTCGATATTCAGTTCCGAAGGGACACATATGGCTATCTCCGGTTTGATATTATCCGCTTTAGCATTTTTTAGCTTGAAATTGATGATGCTGTCAAAGGCTATGTTCCCGGTGTCGCTGTAGACCTCGCTTTCCTCTATATTCCCAAGTAAGCTGTCCAGATACTCTGCAGCTCTTTTGTTGCCTTCAGCATAGTTCTTGATCGTAGTCAAATATGTCTTCATATCATGCCTGGAAGATTTCATCTTCTCCAGGGATTCCTGCATGAGTTGGCATTGGGATAAATAATACTCTTTCTCTTGGGAGTGCAGTACGGATTTTAGTTTGTTTTCGTATGTTGCCGAAAGGATATTATACAGGAAAAATACTAGGAAATTTGCTCCAATTATAAAAAAGCAGAAGGAAATCATGGCCATAACTTGGAAATCTAGTACGGAAAAAATGAATATGGATACTGTTAAGCACGGCACAGCAAGAGCAAAAACCCAGAACCACGGCATTGGGAGATCTCTTTTTCTAATATTCTTGAAGCGCCTCAATAAATGCGCCACTAAATAGAATACCAGACTTGCGGCCATATCTATGAGATTATCTTTCGCATAAACAGGAAGAGAAGCAAAAAGCGAATCATTAAAAGAAAACGTAAAGCCAACTATCAGCATAAACAAAACAAAATAATATACTGTTGCAACAAGCCTCTTTCGTACAGAGGACTCGTAATTTAATGAAACTATATAGAACATCAGAGGAATAAGCAAAATCAATTCACCTGGTATGGTCATATGATCTGGCAAGATATCAGGCAGTGAATTCAAGAAACTAAACAAAACGAAATAGAGCAAATACGAAAACGCCATGACCAGGAATGAGGTTCTTCTTTTCTCAAAAAAAACGCTCATAAATCTTTCTGTGGCAAGCATAATGATAAAACTGGATACAAAGTACAATATCACAACAATAGAGGGACTCATAACCTCACACCACCCTCTTGTCAGTGTAAAGAAGCAGCCCCACAGAAAAAATAGTATCCGTGTGGTCAATATCTACACAACCATTATATTTTTCTACGGATTTTCTGATGTTTTTTAGACCATAACCGTGATCATTATCATCTTTTAATGTTGATATAGACTTTTCCACCCCAGCTTTGTCTTCCGTGTATTTAACCCTGCCATCAAAGGTGTTGTCCATCTTAATGAAAAGATTCCCTTTGCTGAATTTAATAGTCAGCTTAATTATCTTTTCCTCCACCCTTGTCACAGCATCCAGCGCATTATCTAAGAGGTTGCCGATTATGGTTACAATATCGACTATTTCAATATCAAGTATCGAAGGGACAAACACCTCTACCTCTGGTTTAATATTATCTTCTTTAGCGCTTTTAAGTTTGAAATTAATGATGCTGTCAAAGGCTATGTTTCCGGTGTCGCTGTAGATATCACTTTCTCCTATATCCCCAAGTAAGCCATTCAGATACTCCACAGCTCTTTTGTTCTCCACAATATAGTCCTTTATCGCAGCCAAATGTATCTTCATATCATGCCTGGAAGATTTCATCTTCTCCAGGGATTCTTGCATGAGCTGGCATTGGGATAAATAATACTCCTTCTCTCGGGAGTGCAATGCGGAGTTAATTTTATCTTCATATGCGGCCGAAAGGGTGTCATATATATATATTACTAGAAAATTTGCTCCAATTATAAAAACCATGAAAGAAAGTTCGAAAATAAGCTCAAGTTCTGGTGCGCTAGAAATCGCTATAGTAGAAATCGCCATAGCCAGTGTTGATCCCGGCACGATAAGAGCAGAAACCCAGAACAAGGGTATTGGAATATCTCTTTTTCTAATATCTTTGAAGTGTCTGAAAAAATGCACTATTAGATAGACTAACAAACTTGCGAGCATATATGGCCCGATGACATGCTCATTCACATAAACAAGGAGAGAATCAGGGAGTAAGTTAACAAAAAAGTAACAAAGATAAAGTATTATAGTAAACACAACAAAATAAGATACTGTTGCAACAACCTTCTTTAGCACAGAGGATTCATAATTTAATGAAATTATAAAGAGCGTTAAAAGACGCATGAGCACCGGAAGAAATATCATATGATCTAGCCAGTCAAAAGACGGCAATCTGATGACAGTCGCCACAGCTAAATAGAACACATACGAAAACGCCATGACCAGGAACGGCGTTCTCCTTTTCTCAAAAAAAACACCCATAAATTTTGCAATACCAAACATCAAGATAACGTCAGATATAAAGAACAATATAACAATAAGAGGACTCATGACCTCACATCATTCTCCTTTTCATGATCTCATAATATCGTGTCCTTACCTCATTTCTCCTGTGTTTGCTGATAGGTAAGGCTGTTCCGCTATCAGCCAAAAGCATGTGATCAAATTTCAACGCGGTGATATAATCATAGTTGACAACATAGGAATTGTGAATAAAAAGACAATCGAATCTCTTAAGCTGTTCTTGGTATACCTCTTTTATCGACCCGTAAAATTCTTCCTTCCTGCCATCGGCAAGATGAAGCATCAATTTCCTGTCATAACTTTCAAGATAGATGATATCCTTTATCTGCACCTTGAAAGTGTCATGACCTTTTTTGTATGTGAACTCTCCGGACCATAATCCGGCGATCTTCATGTACATCCTTACGACTTCCTTTATTTTTTCACATTCCAAAGGCTTGATCAGGAAATTAAGGGGTTGTATGTCAAACAACTGCAAGGCGTAATTCTTTTCCCATGAAATATAGACGATTGAAGCCATATAGTTTTGATGGGCATCACGGATAAGCCGCCCCACTTCCACACCATTCATTTCATTTTTTGAAAACTCAATATCCAAGAAAATTAAATCGTAGTGTGCCTTGGTTTCCAGCTTCCGGCAGAGTTCTTCCCCTGAAAAGAAAACGTCAATTTCATGCGTGATATTGAGTTCATCAAATATGGTTATCAAGATTCGTTCCAATTCCGCGCCTATTTTTACTTCATCATCACATATAGCAACGATTACCATAAAAGGACTCGCCTCCTGCTTCGTTGTTTCATGGCTTCACATGATTTCATGCGCTTTATTTTATCATTCATACGACTCAAAAACAATTCTCCCGCCCAATTACCGCAAAAACTCGCCCAGTTACTGCAAGTTCTCGCAGGGGAGAAATACCCTGGTAGGATTATGGCATGACAGAGGATACCGCATTGCAAATATTGCAATAGTTCAAGTATTCAAGCGTTTTTCACAACTTGGGTGCACACAATGAGTGGAAAATGTATGAATAAAGAATAAATATGTTGAAATTAATCATTATGAGGAGGTTTTTGGGTTATGAATACTGCGCGGGGACAAAAATTACTATCAAGTTCGGGAGTTTTACTCGTTGTATTCGGATTGATTACTGTCGCAATACTAGTTTGGGCATTAATCAAAACCGGTTCGGATTCAGAATGGGGCGTTGTTGATGTTATAGGAGTTGTTCTATGGATCCTGTCTGGCGGACTCGCTATCGTTACGGGGGTTTTAGGGATCAGGAATTGCAAGCTGCCGGAGAAGGCACAGCAATGCTTAATTATGGGCAGCGGTCTTATAGTATCCATGCTTGCTCTAAGTAGTCTTGCCCTAGTGTTTGCCCGTGAAGATCTAGGAGCACTTGAAGATACTGTAGGATTTGCCGTGTTCTCTCTTGTGGCATTAATCGTCCCTGTGCTGTACCTGATTGGAGCCATACAGAATAAGAAGTCATTGGATCAAGGATAAAACAGCACATCATCATCACGGGAATCTATTTCAAAAATGGCTGCACCCTTCTATTGTTAAGGGTTGCAGCCATTTATTTCTGTTATTTTCTGTTATTTTCTATTATTTTCCATTATCTTTCACTATCTCTTATGATAGACTGTCTTTCCAAGCACAAATATGATACACTATCCCTGACGTATGGTTTTTATCTAGTAAGAGAGGGAGCGAGATTCTTGTCAGAGCAAGCCCTGCAAAAAGAGAAAATTCAAGATCAATGGAAATACACAACCCATCCCCAGTCCGAATCCAAAACCCAGCTCTATATCCCAGATCCAGACGGCGATGTTGGGAACAGCCCTGCTATCTCCCAATACGAACTCTACAAAAGCGTAGAACTCATCAATAAAATCCAAGTCTACTACAAAGAAAGGATCGTCGGCCAAGAAAGACTTTCCCAATCCCTGCTCACCGCCTGTATGTCCAATGGCCATATCCTGCTCGAATCCGTTCCCGGACTGGCAAAAACGCGGGCAGCCAGAGTCCTCACAGAATGCGTATCCGGCACATTTTCCCGGATCCAATGCACACCAGACCTCCTGCCCAGCGATATTATCGGCACGCAAATCTTCAACTACGCCAACAATACCTTTGAAACCAGGCAAGGCCCCGTACACGCCAACTTCGTCCTGCTCGACGAAATCAACCGCTCCAGTGCCAAGACCCAAAGCGCCATGCTGGAAGCCATGCAAGAACATCAGACCAGCATAGGCGGCGTACCTTATAAAATGCCGAATATCTTCATCGTCATCGCCACACAAAACCCCATTGAACAAGAAGGAACCTACCCCCTCGCCGAAGCCCAGCTCGACCGCTTCCTCCTCAAAGAAAAACTCGATTACCCCAACATACACGAAGAACTCGAAATCCTTAACCGCATAGAACAAGACGCCTTCGCCAAAGCCTCTCCCGTCCTGAGCCTCAGCGACATGAGTTTCCTTCAGCACATCACCAAAAAAGTATACGTCGATGACGCCATCAAACACTACATTGTCAATATCATCCAAGCCACCCGGCACCCCCAGTCCTGGCCGCATAAAGAACTCTCCCAATATGTGACCTTAGGGTCAAGCCCCCGAGGCGCTATCGCGCTGATGGAAGCCGCCAAAGCCATGGCCCTCATCATGGGCAGAACCTATGCCACCCCCGACGACGTCAAGCACATGCGCCACAGCGTCTTGCGACATAGAATCGCCCTCAATTACGCCGCCATTGCTGACGGCGTCAGTGTCGAAACCATCATAGACGCCCTATTTGGCGCCATCCTTGCGCCATGATGATAAAAAACTACATCACACACATCAGAGCCAATATATCCCTCTACGCCAGCCACAAAACCGCCAATATCCTCGACGGCACATACAAATCCATCTACCAAGGCAGAAACATGGATTTTGATGACCTAAGAGAGTACATTGCAGGCGACGACATCAAAGACATTGACTGGAAATCCTCCGCCCGCAGCGGCGCCATCCTCATTAAAAAAAGCCATATAGAAAAAAAACACAATATCCTGCTTGTGCTGGACACCGGCCCAAAAATGCTGGCTGATACCCAGGCCGGCCAGTCCAAAGCAGACATCGCCCTGATGACCGCCGGCACCTTCGCCTATTTCGCCCACAAAAATGGAGACTATGTAGGCGCCATCTACAGCCAAGACACCCATTCCCTGATTCTGCACCCCCTGAAGAACACCCTTTATAACCTGGAACACATCCTCCACACCTACGCCACAGACCTTGGCCGTCCCCCCTCCCGCTCCCTGGACATGATCCTTGACCATATCAGCGCCACCATGACCCGAAAAATGATCCTTTTCATCCTCACCGACCTCGCCAGCCTAGAGAGCGTCCAAGACCGCACCTTAAAAAAAATATCCCTCCGCCACGATACCCTCATCGTCACCCTCATCGATGGAGATATGAGCGGAGACACCCCCTACAACATGGATCATAACCACTATATCCCGCCCCTCTTTTCACAAAACCCCCAGCTGCACGCCCTCGACCACCACATCAAATCCCAGATATACGCCGCCTGCGTGAAAAAATTGATCCCCTATAAGATCTCCACTGTCACCATAAATACCCGCCAGGAAATTCCCCGGAGACTCATCGATTTACTGGAAAGGCACAGACATGCACACATCCGTTGACCTTCAAGATCCCTTTTCCTACTCCCTCTACCCCCTGATAGGCGTAGCCCTGCTCCTCCTGCTGCTCACCCTTTATTTCCTCCTCCGCGCCCTCAAGAAACGACGCAAACAGCACGCCATCCCCGACACCATTCCTCCGACTCCGCTCCAGACCCTCGCCGCCCTCCAAGACAAATACCTCAGCCAACTCGACGCCATCGCCGCAAAACTGAGCCAGGAAAAACCCTCCGCAAGAAAAGCTTACCAGGATCTAAGCCTGACCATACGCTTTTTTGTCGATGAAGTTACCCATATCAAAGTTCAGTATTGCACACTCCAGGATATTGAGAAATTGAACATGCCCATTCTGCACGAATTGATGCAGGACTATTACGCCCCCGAGTTTTCCGAACACACCTTGGGAAATATCCACGCCTCCCTAGAAAAAACCAGAGAGGTTATAAAAAAATGGCACTGATCTATCCCCTCATCCTCGCCATAGGCGCGCCTTTCCTGATCCTGCTGCTTATCTTTTTATCCCTGCGCAAAAAAAGAACCCCCGTTCCCTATACAGAAGGTAAAAAAGTAGCCAATACACACTATATCACCAATACGCCTCACTATAGACGTCTTATGACAAGATACAAAATCCTCTCCCTTTGCATGTTAGGACTATGTGCCCTCAGCATCCTCCTCTGCCTTTGGCTGTCAGCCAGACCCGCCCAGAAAGAACTCGTGACCTCCCCCATCCACAATCGAGATATCTTTTTGTGCATGGACGTCTCCAGCTCCCTGGATGACGTCAACAGCAAACTGGTAGAACGGCTCAAAGAATTGGTAAAAAGCCTGCAAGGCGAACGCTTCGGTATTGCCGTCTTTAACACCACCTCTATCCTGCTGGTTCCCTTAACCGATGACTATGAGTATGTCCTCGAAACCTTAGATACCATCTCCAATGGCCTGAAGTACCCTTTCTCCGGTTCCCAACGAAAATTGGATTGGGCATATGTTCATGAAGGCGTCATCACAGGCAACGAGGAAAGAGGAAGCTCCTTGATCGGTGACGGACTCGCGTCCTGCGTCTCTTACTTTTCCGGCCCGGAAGACGACAGAACACGCATCATCATCTTTTCCACAGACAACATTCTGGAAGGCACACCCATCGTCACCTTGCCCCAGGCCGCCGAAATCGCGAAGAGACATCATGTCACCGTTTACGGCATAGCCCCTCATGACCTGGGGAAAGAACGCCCAGAGTGCGCCCCGGAATTGAAAAAAGCCGTCGAAGCCACCGGCGGAACCCTATACATCGAAAACACATCCTCAAGAATCTCCAATATTATTAACTCCATAGAACAGACGCAAAAAACCCTGCTGGAAGGTCCCCAAGAAACAAGAATCGTGGATAAGCCCCTCCTCCCCCTGGTCGCCCTCACCCTCTCCTTACTCGCCCTGTTCCTGCTGATCAGAAAGGCAGGCGTATGATGTCAGATCTCATCATCACTCCTCTCCTCCCCTTGTGGCTCATGAGTTCTCTCTGTCTGATTTTGCTTGCACTGTTAACAGTGTCCTTCCGCAAAACACTCTCTCTCAAAAAAACCACCCCCTTCAGCCTCCTGCGACGCATCCTCATGATCGTTCTCCTCTTTGTCATCAACCTGAAAATCATGGTCCCCGCTCCAGCCGCCGGAGTTGAGGTATACATCACAGAAAACAACTTAGACGTCCTGTTTGTCATAGATACCACCCTCAGCATGCTCGCCGAAGACTCCCGGCAAACATCGCAAATGGATGAACAGACCACAGCACCCGCCACAGTACCCGAACCCGTTCCCCGGCTTACCGCGGCCAAAAAAGACTGCCTCTCCATCATAGATCACCTGCAGGGAGCCAATTTTTCTGTGATCACCTTCAACAATAGGGCTCAACGCCTCACCCCCTACACAAAAGATATCAGCTCAATTAAATCAGCCATCAATTCTCTGCAAATTATGGACGAATTCTACGCCAGAGGAAGCTCCTTAAACGTACCCCTGGACGAGATCCTGAATTCCTTAGAAGCCTCCTCTCGCAAGGCAGAAAGAGTCAGAATCATCTTCTTTATCAGTGATGGAGAAATCACCAATGGCGATACACTGCTCTCTTTTGCCAAGACCCAAGCATATATTGATAGCGGCGCCGTTTTGGGCTATGGAACATCTCAAGGCGGCAAGATGAAAGTCAAAAGCAAATATGCCGAAAATGCTGAGGATGCCGACGCAGAGCCCTACCTGCAAGACCAATCTCAGCGTCCGTACACTGACGCCATATCTCACATGGATGAAACCACCCTCAAAAGCATCGCCCAAGACATGGGAATTGCCTATATCCACATGGACACACCCGCCAACATTGATTACAAAATCCAGGAAATCAAACAACAGATTGTAAACACACCTGTAAGCCGGCTCAGCCATTCCCATAGAGATATCTATTATGTATTCGCTCTGCCCCTGGCCTTGCTGCTCATCTATGAACTCATCTTCTTAAGAAGGAGACTGTTCCTATGAAAAGAATTCTCTCTCATCCCCGTCTCATTCGTATCGCGCTTATCATATTGACTCTGCTGCTTTTTCTGACGTTCGGCAAGCTCCTGATCACCTTTGTCCTCAATGAAAACTTTATTGCCAAATATCATCAGGGCCATTTCGACCCCAACGCTGCCAAAGGTCTTTTTTTCGAGCCGGTATCCTTTAACGAGCCAGTGTCCTTCAATAAGTTGATATCATCGATCTTGAACTGGCCGGAATCCTATATTGCCCCTTACAATTATGGCAATGTCTTGTATCATCATAATGATTTTGACGGAGCCATCGACGCCTATCGGCAAGCTTTAGCGCTCCATCCTCCAGATGATAAAGAGTGTGCGATCCGTATTAATCTGGCTTTGGCTATGTTGAAAAAAATCAAGGAAGATGATATAAAAAATATAAAAGACATAGATGAAGCCCTATCAATTTTACACGACGCCAAAGAAGAACTATTCCAGCATCAAGACGGCTGTGCCCATCGGGAAGATAACAACGGCCACAGCCCGACCGCAGAACAGTTAAAGGCTGACATAGAGAAAAAAGAAGAGGAATTGCGCGAGAAAAAGAAACAACTGCAAGAGCAGCAACAAAATGATCCTTCTGAATCAGAAGAAGAAACACCGGAAGAACGAGAAAAACGAGAACGGGAACAGCGTGAAAGAGAAGAGCAGGAAAAATATAATGACTTGGAAAAAGAGCTCCAAGAGATACAAGAAGGCGCCAATGAAGAAAGACAAGAGGATCTTGAACGTTCTAGAAACATCTATGGAGGCAGATCCGGCTCTTATGGAGGGAAGAAATGGTGACAATCCGCTTATAGATACTTGATCAATAGCCAACCTGATCGGCACAGGCGGCTTCCGACTTTCGGAGCCGCCGTTTCCTTTGCTTTGCTGTAAACGTCGCAAGAGGTGTAGGGGTGTGTGTAGGGGTGTGTGGGTGTGTGTAGGGGTGTATATTATTATTGCATAATTTATGATACAATTGGGATGAGACCACAGGGCGCGAAGGGGCAAGGGACAATGGTGTGCAGATGCTTCCTCAGAAACGGTTGAAAATTACTGTTGGATCTCTGTTGACATATTGGCATCCCATGGCCTCCGCTGAGAAGTTGCATGTACTGATGCAGAGTGAGCGAAAATTGTCTTGTAAGTGAACAATCGGAGTAGTACAATAAAGATATCAAAAAGACTTGTTAAGATAGAAAGGAAACCATGCACATGACAAAGCTGAAACAACAAGCTGTTGAAATGATTCAGGATGTTCCTGATGATAAAATGTCTTATGTGATAGATATGTTAAAATGGATAAATAACCTTCTTAATGACAGAAACCCTGTTGCCCCAGGAAATGTTGCTGATGTATTTGATGCATGGGAAGGATTTAAGAAATATAAAGGAATTGTTCATTTTGATATAGATGAAAAGCTTGAGTTGGCAAAGGCAAGGGATGAAAAACATGCGAATTTTGATTGACACAAACGTGATAATGGATTTTATTGTAAAACGAGGTTCTTTTTCAGATGATGCTGAAACAATTTTTAATTTATGTATGGAGAAACGCGAACAGGTTTGTATTGGCGCACACACAATCACAAACCTGTTTTATATTCTGCGAAATTATCTGACAATAGAAGAAAGAAGAGATGTTTTATTGAGGCTGTGCAGAATGTTCACAGTAGTTGGAATCGATATGGATAAGTTGGAATCAGCGTTACAAAATACCGATTTCAAAGATTTTGAAGATTGCTTACAGGTTGAGTGTGGCAAAGATTTTGAAGCGGATTTTATTATCACACGCAATAAAAAAGACTTTACCGGCTCAGTGATACCTATCCTGGAACCAGGAGAGCTGATAGAGAGGTGGCAATAAAAAGACAGAGTAGATGATTACCAATACTTAATCCCAAGCTCTTTAAGCGTGTTTGCCGCCGCAAAGATATATTCGTGTAACACTTGCGTCCTTACCTGGTTGTGCCTAAACTCCCAAATAATGGCTAAATGATCTCCTTCCTTGTCTCCATTATATTTATCAAAGTAATATTTTGAAGGGTCTCCGATTACATAAGCCATGACTTCAATTGCTGTAGCAATCGGGTTCATCTTTTTCAATCATGGACATTCTCTCGGTGTCTCTCGGTGCATATTATTATTGCATAATTTATGATACAATTGGGATGAGACCACAGGGCGCGGGCAATTGCTTGGGGCGGCGATAATTCACGGGGCATATGGATTTGGACATCTGGCATCATTTTAACTTTTGGTATTGAAGAATTCTATGTCTTTGAATATACTGGAGACAAGGGGGTGCTATGTTAGCAATGGTGTGATACCACATAAATATCGAACAGACGGATTGCATATTGCTATTGCAACTGTGAATAATCTGGATATGATTATCAGTATGAATTTTCAGCATATTGTTAAGCGTAAAACTATCAAAATGACATCCGCGATTAATACGATCAACGGTTATAAAGCAATAGAGATTTATTCGCCAATGGAGGTGATCGAAAATGATGAAATTTAATACGATTGAGCAGGAAATTAACCGCATTCGTCTGGAAATCCATGAAGAGACAAAAGATATGACTCCACAGCAAATTACTGAATACTATCGTGCAAGCGGCGAAGCTGCTGCCAAAAAGTACGGTTTTAAGAGAATTACAAGTATTAATCATCAAGAAAAGCACAAACAGAAAACCTTATAAGAAGCAGCTTACCGATTTCTCTATCTTGGGTTAATTGACAAGGCTTGTATGGATAGGGCAGAAGAGTGTATTAGGAAACTTTTCTCCAGCTACCCCAAATGGGCAGGGGATCAATATCGAGTATGAGGCTGAGAAAGAACCAAGTTTCCTGAGGGCGCGAGGGGATTGCGGCGCATTTGTTGTGTATGAGCTTGCTTTACAGGCCACCGACTTAGACATTTCAATTCTATCACTGAGGATGAAATTGACAGTTGCTACCTTGTATAGATGTCTGGAGCTTGGTATAGTATCAGAAGGAGAACTCACTGATTCAGGTAAAAAGGAGTGCAGCCATATGCAAAACATAAGCCTTTCAATACCCGATGATATTGTTTTTGAAGTAAAATCTCTTCTTAATACAGGTGCAACAATAAACACTAAGTTGCAACTAAGCCTTGCTATAGGGATGTTTGTTTCTCAAGAAATAAGCTTGGCAAAAGCAGCTCAGCTGGCCGGAAAAAACCTTGCTGATTTTATGAGTATCTTGAGGGAACTGAGCATCCCTGCGTTTTCTTATACAAAAGATATGCTTGAGGATGATTTGACTTTTCTGGAAAGAAAGTGAGCCTATCATGGAGATCGTGATTAATTAATGCAAGCCCTCTAATCCTGCTCAATAAAATTGATCGGTTATTTGTGCTTAACAAACTTTTTGATAAAATCTATATACCATGTGCGGTTCTTCAAGAAATTACCGAGATTGATAAGCCGGAGATGAAGATTGACCTTTCAGGACTATCTTTTATCCCATTAGATATTGCAAACAAAATGATGGTTGGTGGATTATTGGGAAGGCTTCATATAGGAGAAGCCGAGGTCATGATCGGAGCGATTGAAAAAGGCATAGGGTTAGTTGTGTTAGACGAGAATCTTGCCCGCAATAAAGCAAAACAGTTTGGCTTAGAGGTTACAGGAACATTGGGCATATTATTGAAAGCAAGAAAACATGGCCTGATTGAAGAAATAAGCGAAGAAATTAGTAAGCTAGAAAATGCAGGTATGTATTTGTCTGAAGAACTTATTAAACAAGTACTAGGAATTGACGCCTCTTGAAACAAGGGATATTGAACGAATCGATAATATCGCAGGGGCGGCAAAGAAAGAAGGCGCAAGGGGGTATGTGGGGCGCGGCAATTCCTTAGGGGGCCGTGGGCGGCGCAATTTCCTCAGAGCACAGGGGTGTTGGATGTTTGGGTTCTCTCGGTGGTGTATATTATTATTGCATAATTTATGATACAATTGGGATGAGAACACAGGGGTGCGGGGGATATCAATGAACCCATTATCTTTATTAGAATTTTTAAAGGGAGGATTCATATTGTGAAAAGGCCGGCATGGGATGAAGTCATATTGTGTCGGAATTGGCGACGCAATTAGCAGCGAAATACGGACGCAGTTTTGAGGTTCGCAACCTGCGCCGCATGATGCAGTTTGCGGAACAATTTCCGGATTTTGAAATTGTGTCGGCAGTGACGGCACAATTAAGCTGGACACATTTTGTTGAAATTTTGCCAATAAAATCACAGGAAGCAAAACTGTTTTATCTGAATGAAGCGGCACGTGGGCTTATCAGCACCAGACAATTGCGGAAAATGATTAGCCGTAAAGCATATGAGCGCAAAGAGATTGCCGACACGCAAATATCATCGGCCTCGACAATCCCGGCAGGCGCTTTCAAAGATCCTTACCTCTTTGACATACTCGGGTTGAAAGATGAATACTTAGAAGCCGATTTGGAAGAAGCAATTCTGCGGTAACTTGAAAAATTCATTCTGGAATTTGGTAAAGGCTTTGCTTTCGTGGAACGCCAAAAACGGATGATAATTGATGGCAACGACCATAGGCTTGATCTTTTATTTTATAACAGATATTTAAAACGCTTGGTGGCGGTGGAATTGAAGCATGGGCGCTTTGAAGCCGCTTATAACGGGCAGATGAAGCTGTACTTAGGCTGGCTTGATAAATATGAACGACAGGAAGGAGAAAATGCTCCTGTCGGATTGATACTCTGCTCCAAGAGCGGCCGGGAGGAAATCGAGCTTTTGAAATTAGACCGCGACGGTATTTTGGTCGCGGAGTATTGGACGGCGCTTCCGCCAAAAGCTGAGTTTGAACAAAAAATCCACTCAATACTTATAGAAACCCGAGAAAGACTGGCGCGGCGCAAATTATTGCCGCTGGAGAGTGAAGCCGCCAAAAAGACAAGGAATAATGTCAAAGTTATTTAGTTACAGTCCCTTAGTCTTGAGTTTTTTAACAGCCTCCGGAAAGGCGGTTTACTTATATTGTGGAACTCGACAAAATAGTTTATACTAAGCGTGTTAGACGATCATGGCAGGTCGGTATTTTCTATCTAAAAATGCCATGCCGCAAGAAGAAGACGGGGGTTTCGACGCGTACCAACCATCTAGCGAAACATGATGAATGACCACGCATTGAGAAAGAGCCGAAAGAATCACGGAGTTTCAAGAAGACACCATCTGGAGACTGGGCATCCATATTTGCCGAGCTTTAAAGGCGTGTTCACAGGAAAGGGACAGCGATGGCTGATATCAAAACATATGAACCTTTATGGGGTACATGGTATGTTGAAACCTTGCTTGGAGAGGGAGGGTTCGGCAAAGTTTATAAAGTCCGTCAGGAGGAATTTGGCAAAACCTATTATTCTGCAGTAAAGATCATCTCTATCCCCCGTGATGAGGACGAAATACGGCAGATGAGGTACGAAGGGTTTGATGATGCCTCTATGTACCAATTTTTGCACGCCTTTGTTCTAAACATCATCTCTGAGATCGATCTGATGAGACAGTTCCGCGGCACCAGCCATATTGTCAGCTTGGAGGATCATAAGATTATCAAGAAAAAAGACAGCCTTGGCTGGGATATCCTGATTCGTATGGAGTTGCTGACGAACCTCTTCCATCACGTTATGAAGAAACCCCCTTCCGAAGCCGACGTTATCAAGCTGGGCATCCATATCTGCCGGGCTTTGGAACTGTGTGTACGGAAAAACACCATCCATCGCGACATTAAGCCGGACAACATCTTCATTTCTCCCCACGGGGAATATAAGCTGGGAGACTTTGGGATTGCCCGGCAGCTTGAAAACACCATGTCCGGCCTTTCTAAAAAAGGCACATACACTTACATGGCGCCAGAGGTTTTTCGGGGAGAACAGTACGGGTCCAGTGTAGATATCTATTCCTTGGGCATTGTTCTGTATCGTTTTCTGAATCAGAACCGAATCCCGTTCATGCCAGACTTCCCTCACCCCATTGTGCCTGATCACAGGGATGCAGCCTTGCAAAAACGCATGGGCGGCGAACGTTTGCCTGATCTTAAAGGAGTCAGGCACGAGCTAAACGCGATTGTACAGAAGGCCTGTGCTTTTAACCGACAGGAACGGTTTGAAAGCCCTACGGAAATGCGAGAAGCCCTGGAAGCTGTGGCAGCCCTGGCGGCCCAGGCAGGGAACGCAATAACAGTGGAATCTGCACCTACAGAGGAATTCTCGTCCACAAATCTACCCTCCACTATGGAGGGATGCCCACCTACAAAGGAATCGCCTACAAAGAGGCTCTTGCCCATAACGCCTATATCGGAGGAAACCGTACTTATGGAGGCCTCGCCCATAGTGGAGGAAACCTCGCCTATACCGGAGGAAACCATACTCACGGAGATCGCGCCCATAGTGGAGGAAACCTCGCCTATATCGGAGGAGACCATACTCACGGAGATCGCGCCCATAGTGGAGGAAACCTCGCCTATATCGGAGGAGACCATCCTCACGGAGATCGCGCCCATAGTGGAGGAAACCTTGCCTATATCGGAGGAGACCATACTCACAGAGATCGCGCCCATAGTGGAGGAAACCTTGCCTATATCGGAGGAGACCATACTCACGGAGATCGCGCCCATAGTGGAGGAAATCTCGCCTATATCGGAAGAGACCATCATACTCACAGAGATCGCGCCCATAGCGGAGGAAACCTCGCCTATATCGGAAGAGACCTTGCCCATGAAGGCCTCACCTGCAGCGGAGAGACCCTCGCCCATAGAGTTCCCTCCCGCAAAGAAACCTTTGCTTATAGAGAAACCTTTACCCACAAAGAAACCCATACCCACAAAGAAACCCATACCCACAGAGAAACCCTTACCTGTAAAGAAGCCTTTACCCATGGAAAAACCTTTACCGCTCCAAGAACATACACTCCCTATGTTCAAGCTGCCAAGAAAGAATAAAAAAATATGGCTTATTGTTCTTATTGCTGGAACATTGGCTATTGTAGGAACGATTGTATTCATCTTTGGATTTGGCCTGGATGGATTTAACCTAAATGGTAATCAAGAATCAGACTCAAAAGTAATTTCTGATGATCAGGGGCAAATTGAGGAAAAAGAAAAACAGGAATATGTAAAGCAGGAATATGTGAAAGGAACTTTGACGGAGACGGGGTGGGAAAGTGAATACCTAAACCTCAGGTTTACAGTTCCTGAAGGATATACCATGGAAACAGAGAAAGAGTCAACATCGTCTAGCGTAGAAATGATATCATCTGAACCAGGCAAAACCAATCTGATTCTTGGTGTGAACGACCCTTCCTTGAGCAAAATATCAGAAAAAAAATATCTGGAGAACATGAAACTAAAACGCTTACAGGATGCAAATAGAAACTATTCAGTTAACGATGAAATTACAACTGTTAAAATAGCAGGGAAGAACTACAAACACCTTTCTTTTACAGTCAAGGCACAGGGTCGGGAAGTGTTTCAAGATTTCTTGGTTTGTAAAGTGGATGATAGATTAGTCTATATGATAATTTCATATAATGATAAGGCGGACAGGGAGAACCTCCTGAAGGCATTCACACCATTCTAACACAGGCTTTGCCCGTTTTTTATGATTTGCGTTTTCGTCTGTAAAGGGACTGGCGAGGAATCATCGTTCAAAAAAAGCCGCAAAGACTAGCATCTTACGGCTTCCTAACGAGTATTTGTGCTTTTTTCCTTAGTAATATAAGCTATATGAGAAATTTAGACTCCTGCTATAGGTATCAAGGGCACTCCAGTCTTCTTAGCCTGAGCTGCTGCGGGAGAAGGAGTTATAGTGTCAATGCCTTTTTCAGCTTCCTTGTCACCATCTTCGGTTTCGCCGCCATCACCGCCATCACCGCCATCACCGCCGTCGCCGCCATCGCCGCCGTCGCCACCATCACCGCCGTCGCCGCCGTCGCCACCATCACCGCCGTCGCCGCCGTCGCCGCCATCACCACCGTCGCCGCCGCCGTCATCGTCATCATCACCTTCTGCAAATGCCATAGCAGGAAACAGGCTCAAGATAAACACCATAATAAACATTACCACAATAACTTTTCTTATGTTCCTACTGTTATTCATTTTCTCCTCCTTGTTGTTTTTTTAATTTCTGAACATTGTAAATGACCCTATATTCCTTCCTCTTCTACAGGAAAAGCTTATCACCCCTCTTTCTGTTTCGCCCCCATTCGATTCTGTTTCTCTTCATTCAACAATTTCTAACATATTCTAATTTTAATATGAAAGATATTAAGAAGTCAACTCATTTTGATGTTATTTTTGACGTTATTTTCAGGAAGTAACTTCCTATTGAATTCACCATAAGAAATCACACCAGCAGATCGCGCACCACCTCACCCGCCATCAGCAACCCTACCACCGCCGGTACAAACGAAACACTGCCCACAGGCCCTTGCTCCTTCTGTCCCCTCCGCTCCCCCTGCTTCGGATCCCTCTGTTCTTGTCCTGTCTCTATTTTCCCCGCCTCCTCCCTCACCTGAGACAAGGGCGGATCTGGCGACACCACCACCTTAATCCCCTCCGTAATACCCTGCCCGCGTAATAACCGGCGATACCGGCGCGCCAGAGGATCGCCGCTGGACCGGCTCACATCACAGACACGAAACGCCCCCGCCTCCAAACGCCTCCCCGCCCCCATAGCAGCGATTAAAGGCGTCCGGGCTTTCAAACACGCCGACGCCAAAACCACCTTCGCCCCTATATCATCAATAGCATCCACAACATAATCCCACCCGGAAAAATCCCGCGGACTCTCCGCAGCATAACGCATCTTCTCGCAGCGTACAACAGCCCCGGGATTGATATCCGCAACCCTGTCCCGCGCCGCCTCCACCTTGGCACACCCAAGAGTCGACCGCAACGCCAGCAATTGGCGGTTCAGATTACTCAATTCAATATCATCCCCGTCAATCAGCCAGAACTCTCCTACCCCAGCCCGGGCCAACGCCTCCAAAGCATAGGATCCCACACCGCCCAAACCCAACACAACCACACGCGCCCTTTGCAGGCGCTTGATACCCCCCATTCCAATCAAGAGTCGTGTGCGCTCCCGATAATCCTCATTTTCTAATATTTCGTCCATTATCTATGCATTCACACCCTTTTTCTGTAACGCGCGTTTCTCTCGTGTTCTGGACTGGAAGGGTCAATGTTTTGACCATTGACGTTAAATGTGGTGGAACTCATGTTTATCCCATTGGAAGCAGAAGACCCAAACATCCTGTCGTCAAAGCTTGCTGTTGATCTGTTGGAACGGGCCTGCCGGCTATCATTCATCTGCGCCGCTCTTTGCTGAGCCAACTGTGTCGCCGTGTCCCCGCAGTCTGCCACCTGCTTCCAGAGAATCTTGTAACGCCTTGGATCGACCACATCGACTATGACCGGCAATATCTCGCCGTCACTCGGCCATTTGCTCAATTGGCAAACCCCTTGATACTCAACCTCATGTGCAGCAATCCCCGGGGCAGACAGGACACCGATAATTTTGATGTTGCTGTACATGGTCTGTCCTTGTGTAGGCGGATGGTTGACTCCAATCACTTGGAGCGATCCTGCGACCCCGTTGCTGATTCTCCTCATCTTTCTGAAGAGGGATGGACCGAAGCTGGGTAGCATGACACCTGTCATGATTAGCCCCATAGCAATGGAGAAAAGCAAAATGGTCAAATACTCGTCGGGGCTTTCTTCGTTATATACACCTATCATAACATATACAAGAGCTGCAACCATGAACGATATTCCAACAGTCAAAAAAGTTCTGCTAAGCATCTTTATTGTCTTCATGACGATCTCCCTTCTAAGCAGCCTTTTTGGGGTTTGTTCTTGTAGCCATAATAACGTTATTACACTTATTGTAGCTGAAACATGGGGCTTTGTATATGGTTTGGGGCAAAGACAATAGATTTGCGGAAAACGCCAACTGAGTTCGCATTATAAGAAAAAGTTTTGCTGTTTTCGGGGTTTTCGGCAAAACTTTTTAGGAAATGGCCTTGTGACTTTGGTTGATTTCCATTTATTTCGATGTTCCACATAAAGGTATTATAAACCTATAGAAGAACGGCCACTCTTGCGCAGGCCATATTGCCCAGCAATCACACCCCCAGACACCAACCCCCAGACACCTCCCGCCCACACTATGATCCTCACCACCATATCAAAAAAGAGATCCCCCTGCATCATCTGAATCAAAATATCCTCCCGGGGATCCAGCAGCCACAGGTCATTGGTAAACACCATCTCATGCAAAGCCGTCCAAAATCCCGAAAAATCCAGAGCGGCATAACACACCAAAACCCCCAAGACCCCAAGCCCCAGACCACTCCCGATCCAAAACCCGCGCAGCACCCACCTGAGTCCCCTTTTATACCCGCCATCCCTGCCTCGCCGCCACAGATAAAAAATCAAAAAGCACACTACCCCAGCCAAAACCCCGGCAAAGATCCGGCAGAGCACACTCCCCCGCTGATAGAGATCCCTGACATCCGCCATATGGGTCATTTCCTTCTCATTAAAAACCTGCCGCGATACTCCATGTACCACCGCATTCACATTCAGGATGCCCAACGCCTTGTCCGCATCCGCTTCCCTCATATACTCAAGCAAAGCTTCCGTCGCCCGCCCCAGATCCTCTTCAGACATCCCCACATACTCATATGTACCCAATCGCTCATATTCCCACGCGTAAAAACCCCTATCCTGAGCCACCCCATAAATAGACCCCAACAGCACAAGCCAAAAAGCCGCCAGAGCCCCCAAAGCCCCCAGCGCCGCCAGGATTCCATAGACCCATTTCTTCTCAGGCATCATAAGTACGTCCATCACTCCGTTCTTTTTATTTAGAGACTGTAACTAACTAACTGTCCAACTTATTTCCTTACAGCCCCTTTACACCCTATACCCCGTCACAGTTTCCCGCGCAAACCCTTCCCCCATAAACATCTTCCCCACCTGCCAGAACAACTCCGCATCCCCACTGACATAAAATTTACGAGCCTTCCCATTATACCCTGGACACTGCGCTTGATCTCCTCCAGCCGGACATTCGTACAGCGCAGCAACCCGTTCCGCCACCTCTTCCGCCGGATCCAACAGCGCCACATCAGGCCCCAAACTCCGCCGCAGCCCCCCCCGCAGAAAAGGATAATGCGTACACCCCAGAATGACCGCCTCAGCCCGCGCCCGCACAATTCCCTCCCCATAAACCCGAGCCGCCGCCCAGGCCTCCCGGGAATCAGCCAGCCCCGCCTCCACTAACGGCACAAAATCAGGACACGCCTGAGAAGCCACCCATATCAACCTCTCCCCCTCAGGCCGGTCCTCATTCCACACCGCCGCCGCCCGTTCAAAAGCCCCACTGGCCACCGTCGCCTCCGTCGCCATAAGTCCAACCCTTTTTCCCGGCGCCAGCCGTCCCGCCATGACAATCGCCGCCTCCACCATCCCAATCATCGGCACCGGACACATCGCCCGCAGCTCCTCCAGCACCTGGGCCGAACTGGTATTGCAGGCCACCACAATAACATCCACCTCATGGCTCAATAAGAACGCCACAATCTCCCGCCCAAAACCATACAGTTCCTCCTTGCTGCGACATCCATAAGGCGCCCGCGCCGTATCCCCATAATAAATAAGAGAAGACTGTGGCATTCGCTCCTGAACAGCGCATGCCACAGTCAATCCGCCCACACCTGAATCAAACATCCCAATCTTAGGCCCCATCCTAATCTCCCTCATTGAAAAATATTGATGCTGCTCGGCGACAAGCTCCCATCATCACTCGTCCCCGTATCGCTCTCCACCCGGATCCCGTCACCCGCCGACGACACCAAATCCTCTCTCCATTGAAGTTTTGTCGTTAAAATACCATGATACGACTCCAAAGGCTTGCCGTCAACATGCAAGACGACTTCATTCACCGTAGAAAACTGACAGATTGTATTCACCAGACTATACAGAGCCGTCTGAGCCTGAACCCCATCAGCCACCTCCAAAAACCCTCCGCTAAGATCGATCGTCGCCACCCCGTCACTGATATTGATATCCCTCAGCGTTGTTGACGCACTCACTGTCCGGCGCAGCCCGCTCTTCTCCCCAGGCCCCAACAGCCACTGCTGCACCGTTTCGCGCCCCACACTCAACGTATGCGGCATTTCACGGGCCTCACGAAAAAGACTTGTCCCCTGTGCATCCGTAAAATAGAGCGTAGCCGTTTGTTTTCGTCCATCCGCCGGATTCTCAGCCCCCTGAGTGGACACCGGCTCACTCTGAGTCAGCGTACTCACCAATTGGCCCAATCCCGACGCAGCCGAGTCCTTCCCTACCAACTCCTCTAGAATACCACATCCTGCCGTCATCAGCATCATTAAAATCACCAACAGCACACAGAAACCTTTAGTTTTTATTCTTCTCATATTCTACCCCTTTCTTACAAAGGGACAGTTACAAAATAACAGCCCCCCATTAAAGACAACCTCTGTTAGAAAGTATGCAGGGACAAGTTATTTAGTACAAGGTATCAACTCAAAATTTGAGCATTTCGGGTAGTACGAACGCCCGTTAATCACTAAAACAGCATATCTACTGTAACCAGCTTAACCCGGTCGCTTTCCATTTTCCTGGCAGCCTTGCTAAAGGGAACTTTGGAAAATAGATAATAATACTGGTCCTGATACTCAGGCATTAAATGGCCTTTGGATAGAAGATTTTGGATTTCCGCCACATCATTAAGAGTGTTTTTCCATGTGCATCATCGGTTCATTATACAGATAACCGGACATGTCGAAATAGAGGCGCTTTATATTTTCCGCAAAGGTTTCGCGCCCCTTAATTTGGGCCAGATAGTGGGGAGTTCCGCCAACGCAGGCATAAAAGCGGATTTTATCCTCATGGCTAAAGCTGCCCAGCATTTTTCCGGCGTCATAATAATCAAACCCCTCAAGCTTAATCTGGGCAGTCCGCCGGCCAAACAGAGGGCTTTTGTACCCCAAAACCTCCCCCTCCATAAACCCCATATGGCTGCCGCACAGGATTAAGAATACCTGTGTATTTTTGAATTCGTGATCAATCGCTGTTTGCAGTATGGATTTTAAGGCGCGGTTAGCTGACGCGGCATAAGGGAATTCGTCAAAGGCCAGAACGAATCTGCGTTCCTGAGCTTTAACTGCAAGAAAACTCAAGGCGCAAAATTTTTGAAGTAGTAAATAAGGGACTGGCGAGGACTTGTTTAATGCTTTGCCAAGGAATGTCAAGGAAAAAATAGGCTTGACATTGATCCTCTCTTTGTGTTAAATTCTGTATAGTTAGAGGACAAAATTATATCTTCGACATATTCTGACATATTTCGTGTCTTGTATTAAGCGGTGCGGTTGGGTG